>Ga0315903_10003857_pt1 | contig 20453 bp, 16 predicted proteins | sample LakEriMetagenome_7_FD_203524 | JGI IMG/M metagenome (GOLD analysis project Ga0315903, IMG submission 203524) | Freshwater fungal communities from buoy surface, Lake Erie, Ohio, United States - Buoy 2 MA119 | ecosystem: Environmental > Aquatic > Freshwater > Lake | place: USA: Lake Erie, Ohio... | reverse complement strand
AAAAGGCCAAGCAGTCAGAGGAGCAGCGCCAGAAAGACATCAAGAGCTCGCAGAGGTTCATCAACGCCGCGCAGATCCAGCTCGGCAAGCTTCTCAGCGCCGGCAAGGGCCAAACCAAGCAGGCCAAGGACCTAAAAGCACAGATCGAAAGCCAGAAGGAGCAACTCAGGATGCTCGGCGGAGAGCCCCAGGCCGAGCCCGAGCAGAAGGAGGCCGTTGACGATACGGACACCGAGGATACCGAGGGCACTGAGGACACTGAGGACACTGAGGACACTGAGGACACTGAGGACACGGATGACACAGAGGAAGATGCTGACGACGAGTCTGACCAGGACGAGGAGGAGGCCGATCAGGACGAGGACACAGATGAGTCCGATGAGGACATGGACGAATCGGACGAGGACACGGACACGGACGAGGACACGGACGAGGACACGGACGAGGATACCGACGATCAGGACGAGGACGACGAAGACGACGACCGCGACGATTTCGAGGTGCTACTTGACGGCAGGGAGAAGGAGCTGAAGAAGTTGTTCAAGGAGAATGCCGAGTACCTGAACGAGGTCGAATCCGGCAACACCAGCGTAGTGTTCTCGATGGGAGACCATATCGCATTGCGAACCAAGAAGGGAATGACCGAAAAGAAGCTCGAGAAGCTTCTGAAGAAGGGTGAGCCCAAGTTCGAGTTCTACGACAAGGATGGAGCCAAGAAGCTGGCAAAGCTAGGCGTTGTTGTGCCCGTCGGCAAGATCACTTTCTCCGACGGCACCACAGCCGAGGTCATGCCGCTTGTGGAAGGCGAACAGTTCTCCAAGGACCTGTTCAACGTGAAACCTAAATCCGGAAGAAAAAAGCCCAACCAAGAAGACTATGCCGAGGCGGTGTCGGAAATCATCAGCTATTTGAAATCCAGGGTCACATTCAGCACCCATGCGCCGGACATCGACAGCGGCGAAATGCTGTCATCCGTCATCGGCATTGTAAAAGCGTACCTTGAGATCCAAAAGCAGGGCAAAGACATTGACCCCAAGTCCGGAAACCTGATCGTCGGAAACAGCGTTCTTTCAGGAAACGACTTTGCGATCATCGACCTGATCCCGCTGGCGGACGGGGTAAAGCCGTCTTTTTCAAACATCGCCACCCTCATTTTCGATCCTGCTACGCTGAACAAGCTGGCCATGTTGGTGGACGAGGGCATGGGCGGTGCAAAGCTTTCGGATGTCATTAAGTACTCCGATGGCGTGTATTCGTCCATATCAGGCCTTCTCTCTATCGGTCCCAACAAGAATAGCGGAGGATCATACAACTACCTTCCTTACTCGCATTACGCAAAAGCCCAGCTTTCCAACCTGATGGCAGTGTGCGCAGCGAACGGAATGGAGTACAATGAGGATGGCACGGTCAAGAACATCTACAGCAAGCTTGGCATCGGAGAGGCCGAGCTCAACAAGATCAAGTCCGACGCGGCCATGATCCTTGGTGTCATGGGCAAGGAGGTTCCCTCCTGGCTCAAGGGAAAGACCGGTGTGACATCTAAGTCCATTTCCGACCTCAAGACGAATCTTGATGAGGATTACGTGCTGGAGGTTCTGAATGGTGAAGACGAAGGTGACATTGACTCGATAGTCACTTACCAGCTTCTCAAGTCCGCTATTTCGGTCGAAATCAGAAACATAGATGAATCCATTCATGCCGCCCTTAATGACGACTCCAAGCGCAAGAGCATGTTTGTGTCCCTTGCTGACGAAAAGGACATAAGTTCGCTCATTCAACACCTCAAGAAACATTCCGAGGGAGAGGCGGCCATTATCCTGGACATCATCGCCGATGACGAGGGATCTTGGGATTCATCCAGGAAGCCAATTGTTGAGGCGATCCTTGAGAACCTAGGATTCAATGTCGATGACGTGCCGGTTGTGGTTGATGGCGACGCATCTGCCTGGGACGCGAACGAGATCTCGAACCATGTAACCCTATCAAGGGCATCCGATGTGAGCCAGGATGATGTTGTGAACATCATCGAGGAAGATGAAGCAATCATCGGACACGGCCTTTACTTTGGAATCAAGTCAAAGGGCACTCAGTACACTGGAAAAGAGTACGAGGGTAACATACCTTTCGGCACGACCGTAGACACAAGCATCCCCTCATACGCAAAGGCGTTTAAGGCGTTCTTTAATGGGATGAAGGCGGCAGGCCTGATGTCACCGGAGGAGATCGAGGCTTTCGAGTCCACGGTGGAATCCTGGGGCAAAGACGGTTACGGTCCCATAAGCTACCTGGATGCTGATAGGCTGCCGATTGGCGCATTCATCAAGTCCATCGGCCACAAGGCCATGCTTTTGTCGGAGAACCAGGATGTTGGCGACGTGCAGAGCACGATATTTGTAACCGGCAAGGAAGTGATTGATGTGGATATCCAGAAAAGAGGTGATGCCGGGCCTGAGTTGAAGAGGATCAAGAACTCTGATGCTCTTAAAAAGGCATTTTTCGACGCCATCAGAGACAACTTCTTCCCGGTTTTCACCGAGGTGTCCAAGAAGACCGGCAAAGACGTGGAGCTAGGAAAGATTTTCGGGTCAGGGAAGGTGATGAAGCTCGATGTCGACGGAAACCGTGTATTCATATCATGCGATCCTAAGCTCAAGATCAAGGCGCAGAGCGGAAAGTTCACCATAACGCTGACGACAAACGGCAAGAAGGAGGATGTCTCGATAGACGGAGGCATGACCGGCTTCAACGAGTTCTTCAGAAACTCAAACAGGTTCAAGATCTCCAAGATCAACACATTCATGATCAAGATCCCAGGCGAGTACGCCAGGCGCAAGGAGATCATGAAGGAGACTATGGCCGAGGCGTCGGATAAGGCAAAAGCCGCTGACCCTGCCGCCGTCGAGGTCGCCCAGGAAGCCGAAGTTGAAGGTGGTCCAGAAACCGACTACGAGGCCATGGCCAAGGACGTGGAGGACATCCTGTCCGGCCTGGACGACCTCACACTCTCCAAGGCCGACGACCTGGCGCTCAATGGCAACAAGAAGAACAAGGGCATCAGGCAGCGCCTGATCGACGCGGTGTCCAAGGGCGAGGACATGGACCTAGAGGAGGTTATGCCCATCCTGGACGAGATCGAGGCTCTGCGCAGCGAGATGCAGGACCGCCAGGACAACACCCCGGAGCAGTTCCAGGACGGCGACGCATACGCCAACCGCGAGGAGGCCATCGAGGCGCTCTCGGAGATCGAGGACGAGCTGCGCGAGGCCATCGTTAACAACAAGCACGCCAAGACAGAGCCGGAAAATGAATCTGAAGAGCCCGCGGAGGATGGCCAGGCTGTCACCAACGAAATGGAGATTAAATCCGGTGACAACAGAGTTTCCCTGCGAACATTTGACACAAGGCTGTACGGCAAGGTTGCCGAATACAACATCCTTCACAAATCGGCTGACTCGGAGAGCAATGGGAAAACCATTGGAATCAGTATCAAGCTTGAAGAAGACATGTTCAGGGTCTGGATCATCAAGGTGAAAGTAGATGGCACTCGTCACATTGAGTCATATGTTCCCGCTGACCTGATAATCCCTGACGAGATCAACAATTCCAGGGACGTTAACGAGCTCATTGCGTTCCTGAGGTCCGGAGAGGGAAGCTCGCCTGGTCCGAATTACAAGAAGCCAGGAAGCAAGGTTGCCAAGGAAATCAAGGCAGTGATCGATGCCATTGAGGTCAACGGGAGCATCAAGGATCTCGCGAACCCTTTGTCAGGTGAGTCAATCAATCAAGGCGACGAAACAAGCCCCGAACCGGCGAAAGAGCCCGAAAATGATACCAGCGCGGAACAGGTTCCGATGGCACAAAAGACCGTTTTCGACCCCAACGTCGACGACAGCGAGGAGCTCGCCAACCTTAAGAAGCAGCGGGCTGCCCTGGACAAGGCCGGCAAGCAGGACACCAAGCAGTTCAAGCGCCTGACCTCCAGGATCATAAACCTTTCCTCCGGGCGGTACGACAAGGTCAAGACCGACAAGCTTCCCTTCAGGGTCAAGGAGGCGGTCGCCAAGTACCTTAAGACCGAGGGGCTGGTGATCAAGGTGACCAAGACAGAGGGGTCGTACGGCAATGTCGTCAGCATCGAGGATCCCGTGAGCGGATTCAAGCTGTGGGCCAAGCACCTCAAGCTCGACGGGGACCTGATGGCTGACGCCAAGCCTGGCTCCATCTCAATCTCCCATTCGGACCAGAGGCTTTCCGGCGGTGAAAGCACGACATTCCGCAGCATCCACGAGGCCCTGGACCACATGGCTGACATGCGTGCCATGGAGGAGTCGCTTGGCGAGGACTCACCTTACAAGGCCCTCAAGAAGGCTGACACAGCCCAGGCACAGGCCAAGGCCAGGAACGAGCGGGCTCAGGCGATCCGCAAGCGGGTTGCCGAGCGCAAAGCCGCCGAGCTGGAGGCCGAGATCAAGGCCGAGAAGGAAGCCCAGGACCAGCGAATGGCCGACATAAAGAAGACCGGGACGGCCAAGCCGTCCGCCCCCGTCGCCGAACAAGAGGCCGCCAAGACCAAGGATGAAGCCATCGAAAGGGCAAGGGCTGCGATCCTGAGCGGCGAGTTCAACTACGTTGACGACTACGGCAGGGTTCGCAACGATGCCGGCGACTACACGATTAACGAAATCCAGCCGGATGGCAGGATGCAGATCAAGTGGGACGGCGACGGACCCGATGCCGAGGTCAAGTCCGCCAAGTACGCGGTCGACCCCCTGTCGGACGACACCATCGTTGAGATGCTCAGGTCCATGGATGAAGCTTTCATGGAAAAGGCCCAGGACATCAAGCTGTACAAGCAGCTCGTCAAGATCCTGGAAAGAAGGTCTTTGGCTGCCACCGAAAATGAGAAGTCCGGCAGGACAAAAGAGCAGGACGACGCCAGTATCTTCCTGAGGGGCATCTCGGAACTGGGTGGCATCCCGGCAATCGGTCCCAAGAATAACCTCACGATACCCGGATTGCTGGACTACGGGCTATCTACGGCGCTGCAGAGCATGACAAAGGCCCAGCGCGCAATGGTTCTCTCGCCAAGCCCCGAGCTCTCCAGGCTGTACTCTCAGCTCCAGGAAGCCATTCGCAAGAACAAGCTTCAGAAGCAAAAATCGTCCGCAGCGGACATTGCGGATATCAAGCAGAAGATCAGGCGCTTCTACGACAAGCACATCGGCGAGCTGACCGTCACCGTGTACGACAAGGTCATGGACGAAAAGCTTTCGGAGCGGATCAAGAACGAAGGCGTCGCCATCTTCCCCCAGATACTCTCGGAGATGGCCCTTCTTGACGCCTCGTTCGACGAACAGATGGCCAGGGCAAAGTTCATGGCCGACATGGAGCTCAGGGGCCGCACCCAGGGCGACGCTCCGTTCATGGCGGACTACAGCAACGCCAGGTTCCCCCAGCAGAACAGGATGCTTGATCCGTTCTACCGCAAGAGAGGGTTCCTGACAAATGCCGCGGCTGCCTGGTTCGCCGGCATGGAGTCCGACGAAGGTCTTTTGGTTGAAGGCCCGGCTGAAAGCCAGGTCAACTTGGAATCAGGAAACATCGTTCTGCCATCTGAAAACCTGCGGCTAACCGGGGAGATCACAGTTGACGCCGAAAATCAGCCAATTGAGGGCGATGGATCAATATCGCAACAGCCGTTCCATGACAAAGCGGCTGAAATGATGCGCAAGATCGCACCAAGGCTATCCACGCCCGGGTCCGGAGTTGGCAAAGGAAGATTCCAAGAAGTGAACCTCGATGGAGAAATCAGAATTTCGTACAGGGTCACAAGGAATACCATTAGGGAAATTGTGCAGAAGCACGCCGATAGGAACGGCATGACCTTTGATGAGGCCGCAAAGGAAATGGGTTACTCAGAGGATGCCAGATCGGGAGATGCGCAGATCGACGTCCCGCTTTACAACCAGGTTGATCAAATCGACGAGGGCGATACCATTCAGATCTCAACCGGCGGTGGTAAGCTGGAAAACCTTGGAAGCATCGGGTTTAGGCTTCTGTATGACTCCCACATTCCTGGTGAGTTTGAGCTGTACATTGAGAATTCAAAGACTGTTTCCATTTACAGGGAACTTGGTATTTCGAGCGTGCTTTACGCCGAAGTTGGAGAGATGGCCAGACGCATGGGCATAAGGTACGTGACGGGCGAGCAGCAAAACCTGAAAAACGTTCCCATAAAGATCAGGAAATCCGTGTTCGGAAAGGGTTCTACCATTTCTTACAGGAAAGACGGAAAGTTCTTTGTGACCTTCGGCCAGGCAATGACTGTGGGAGAAAAAGACACCAGGTCGCAATCTGGAACCCTGAGCCCGAGGAAGGCCATGATCTCCAGGGTGAACCCGGCGGTGGAGTTCGCCGCCGACCCCGACGCCACCGGCATAGACCGCGGGCGGCCCTATGGCGTTCGGCGTGAAACCCAGCACTCAACCACATGGGAGGCCCTGAGGGGCATGAACAACAGGTTCTCACGGGCCTCGCAAAAACTGATTCGCGAGATGGCCAGGATGAGCGAGGTTTCGGACGGCGATGCGTGGCTCGACGACAGGGTCGACCGGGACTCCTCAATAGGGGAGCTTAGGTACAAAAACTTCTCGGAGTTCAAGAACATGGTTATCGGAGCCAGGGACGGGATGGCGTCCGAGCTGGCCGAGCTCGAGGCCAGGTACAAGGCCGGACCCAAACCGCAGCTCATGATCGAGCTCAACAACGCCAGGGAGGCCATGGCGTTGATCGAAAACGCCGTCAGCCTTGTGAACGGCCTGGAAGGGGTATCCGGCATCAAGGACGCCTCTTTCGTCTTCCCCAGGTCACCGGTGCCGGTGGTTTCGCCGGACGGGTCCATGAAGATGCACAGCTACACAGCCCTGAACGCCGTCGGCAGGAACGCATATGTGTTCACGCTTAGGGCTCTTGCCAGGACCTCTAGCAAATACGGCCCCATAGCCGCGCTGGGGCACCTCGTTGCCCACGAGATCGGACACACGATCAGCGTGACACCCATAAAGGTGGACGCGATCGCCAGGAATCAGGTCGTCCAGCTCATGGACGAGGCCAGGTCCGGTATGGTGGCGCTTGGTATCGACCCCGACATGTTCTATGGAATGACATCCCCTGTCGAGTTCGCGACAGAGGCCATGAGCAACCCGGTGTTCGCATCCGTCCTGAACAGGATACAGTCATACCAAGTGATCGGTAAGGGCAAATCGCTCGTCACTGTGTTCCAAAAGTTCCTGCGGATCATCAAGGACTCGGTCTCCAGGATGATAGGCGTCGAGATCAAGGCCGGCAGCGTTCTTGATGCAGCCGTCCATTTCAACGCCCAGAAGGCAGCCCTTATCCAGGAGTTCCCCGAATTCAGGGGCAACAACATGAAAACCCCCATACCCGGAACCAAGGTGTCCGATGATCCGGTTGTCCGTGGGTTTGGCCACTTTGACGCATCTGCTCCGGATGCCAACGTCGTCTTCGAGGGCCTGATAGACGAAACCATCGGCTCTCAGCCTGAGTACGGAAACCTGCTTAGGCCGGCCAAACGCAAGCGCACCCTGGGTCGCATGGTTGGCGCGTTTGTCCGCGGACGTTACTTCAGCGGCATCTCGGCAAAGGCCCACGAGATCGCCCGACGTTACAAGCCCGGCAAGGGCAAGAAGGGCAGCGCAGCCGCCCTGCAGGTGGCGAACATGATCCACGCCAGGCCTGGCGTCGAGTCCAGGGCCTACGAGGCTGACATCCCCACAGCCATCGACACCAAGCGCATCGAGCTGCGCAACCGGTTCGTCAAGATCATGGAACCCCTCCGCATGGAGATCGAGGCCATTAAGGGCGACAAGCTCCAGTCGGGCGAGGCCGCCCGCGAGAAGATCTATGGCGCCATGGTGGACATGATCGAGGGTCGCCGGCCCATCACAAAGGGAGAGCTTGGCCAGGCGGCGCAGCAAATCCGCGACATGCTCCAGGACATGAACTCCTACCAGGAGGGCGCCGGCGTGCTGTTCGAGGACGCGTTCGACTTTTACCCCCACATCTACAACGACGACATCATCAGGGCCAACCCCGACAAGTTCCTGGAAGCGGCCGCTGACGCCTACTACATGAGGCTGCAGCGAGTGGCAGCAGAGGAGATCGCCGCCGGCAAGAAGGGCGTCGTCATCAATCTCCAGGCCATGAGGGGCGAGGCCGACATCCTGGCCAAGGAGTGGCTCGAGCGCATCATGACCGGCCTGCCTGCCGAGGAGCAGGACTCGATCCTGGGCGAAAGCCGCGAGCTCGGCGAGATCTCCGTCAAGAAGCGCAAGTTCAACATGAAGGAATCTCAGGTCCTGTCCCAGTTCATGGTCAAGGACCCGTTCCGCATCATGGGACGGTACATTAACCAGTCTGTCCAGCGTGCCGAGGTGGCCAGGGTGTTCGGCCATGAGGGCAAGAACTGGAGGATCTACGCCGACCAGATGGCTGCCGACGGCGTCTCGCCCGAGGAGATCAAGGAGCTGCGCAACCTGCTCCGGAAAGCCGTTGGTCAGGGCATTTCCCCCAGGTCCAAGGCTGAGCAAGGGTACATGGACACCCTCTCGTTCCTCACGGCGGCCTCGTTCATGGGCCGGTCGTTCCTCAACAACCTGGTTGAGCCTGCCATCGCCGGCGTCAGAACCGGCAACCCCTTGACCGCCCTGCACTCGCTCGGGTCGACCTGGGCAAGGCTAATTCGAATGACAGCTGAGCTTTCCCCGGCCATCAAGGCCAAGATCGGTCCGAACCTTGAGGCCGAGATCGGCAGGGAGCTCGGCCTGATCCACGAGGACATGACCGACGCCTGGGCCGCGCTGCACGATTCCGACCTGTTCTCGGATGAGTCCAATCCCACCATGCGCTGGCTCACGAACCGAGTCTACCAGGCGAACCTGATGAACGCCACGGAGACCGCCAAGCGCGAGGCCTCGGTCGCCATCGCCAGGCGCTATATCCAAGCCCAGGCTAACTGGATGTCCGGCAAGCACTGGGCGCAGTCCATGTTCGGCGCCAACCAGGGCAAGTCCACGGCCAGGGCTTCGCTGCGCGAGCTCGGGATCCCCGACTCGGAACACCAGGACTTCGTCAATTTCGTCAACCGCGTGTCCGGCATGGACAAAGCTCAGTACAAGGCCGCCATCATGAGCCAGAACAGCCCCATGGCCAAGAGGTACCGGGAGGCCATGAAGCGGTTTAGCCGACAGTCGTCGATCCAGGTCAACCGTGCGCACAAGCCCGAGTTCCAGGACAACACGATCGGCCGCACCCTGCTGCAGCTCATGAATTACTCCTACGCCTTCACGGCAGAGGTGAACTCCAGGCTCTACAGCATGCTCAAGTACGGCCTGACCAGGAACACCATGGACAATGGCGACAAGATCGGTGTCCTCACCCTGGACCGAGCCAAGCTGCTGGCGCCCGGGTTCATGGCGGCATTTGCCGTGGCTGCGTACTACTGGCTGCTCAAGCTGAAGGACCTGCTTTACCCCACGGAAAACACAAAGCTCAGGAAGCAGGACCCCGCGTACCTCAAGACCCTCAACGCCGCGTCCTACACCGGCCTGTTCGGCCCCAAGGTCGAGATGCTGGTGAAGGCGTCCCAGCGAGGCCAAGTCCCGGGCGGACCGGTCGGTCAGCTCCTGGCCGGCGGTGTGCGTGCGGGCGTCAACTTCTCCGAGGCCCTAGCCGAGGGTCGATCGGCCGACACCGCGGCCCGCCAGCTCGCCCAGACCGTCTATCGAGGCGGCATAAAGCCGGCCATCATGGGCGGGGCCTCGGCGATCAACCCCTATGTTGGAGCGGCCGCAAACACGGCCCTGAACGACACCAGGACGGTCAACCTGGAGGGCCTGTTCAAGGACCTGGCAGCCGAGGACCCTAATGCCGGGTCCCCTAAGCCCGGAGGCCCCAGGACCCCCAGGCCGCCCCGCCCGCCGGCACCTCGCAAGCCTGACAATCGTTGACTTGGCCTGACACCTCTCACAAGATCTACCCATGGAACTCCTATTCACCATCGTCATCCTCAGCGCCAGCCACATCGCCGCGTTCTTTGCCGGAGCCCACAATGCCCGCCGAGCCGCCGCCATCAAGGAGTCGGCCAAGAACCTGGCCGATAACCTGAAGCGGTGACTCAGCCGCAGGACACCAAGCCTGCCAGCGGAAAGTACGAGTCCGCCAAGGACTCAGCTTGCCGTCACATTGGCCGCAACGGCCTGGCTTACATCGTCGGGCTTGTGCTGATCGGGGTAGGATCCCTTGCTTTCCTTCCGTCCGAATCCCACGCGCCTGTTATCGGCCTGGTTGCGGGAGCATGCACCGCCCTCATCGGCATGTTGCAGGGCATCACAGGAACGGCCGACAAGGAGCAAAAACCTGAGGTGGCAATCATCACGGACCTGGTCGAGCGACTGGACAAAAACGATCCCATGTCGGTCGTTGTTGAGGGAGAAAGGGTCACCGTAACCAAGGGCCAGGACTCAATCACAACCAAAAGATCGCAATGAGGTTGCTAGCCCTGATCCTTTGCATCCCACTGGCCGGATGCCTGTCCTGGTGGCACGATGAACCGGCTGCCGTCACGCCATCGCAGTCCAACCCGGTAGACACCTACGCCGACGCAGCCGACGGGGTGATGGACATCGCAGCGGCGGCGATCGACACCGCCAGGACGGCCAACGCAGCCGGCAAGAAAAACGTTGTCGACGGCGAGCTTTCCGTCGCCGGAGCAGCATTGCCCAGGCCCACACCAAAGTCCGTCAAGGAGTCCCAATCCAGGGCCAAGGCGGAGTCGCCGGTGATCTGGCAGGAGGCCGCCGCAAACGCCGATAAGCTGCAACGCCAGCTCGACGACCTGTGGGGCAAGGTAGAGGCCGAGAAGGAGGCCGCCCGCCAGCAACTCGCCGCCAAGCAGGCCGAGCTCGACGCCGCCCGCGCCGCACAGCGCGACCTCATCTGGACAGCGGGAGGCCTTGCAATCGTGCTCCTGGGCCTGGCAGGGCTTGTTTGGGGGTCTGCCCTTGGCGTGACCAAGGCCGAGGCCGGCGCGGTCATCCTGGGCGGCTTTGCCGTCGGCTCCTTGCCCTGGCTCCTGGAGTCGGACCTTTCGGTCTGGATCCTGGCTCCAATGGGTGGCCTTGTGGCCCTCAGGGGAGTCGTCTGGGTCTGGAGCCTGGGAAGGAAGAAGGAATAAGGCCATGGCATCCCCGGACCCGAGCTCATCCCTTTGGATCGACGCGGCAATATCCGGCATGCTCGGCGTGGCAGCCGGCCTCGTGAGGTGGCTTACCGACCCTAACCCGAAGTCCCTGGGATGCACGGCCAGGCACCTGCTTGCGGCCGGCATAACAGCAGGGTTTTCAGGCCTTGCCCTGGCCAATCTGATCGACTCCGACGGCCTTAAGTACGCAACCGCGGGGGCCACTGGTTATGCCGGCGTGGCGCTGTGGGACATAGCCTCTGCAAAGCTCCGGGCCATGCTTGAGAAAATTGGTTGAAAAAACCTGTTGACGGGTTCCCCAAAAGTCTCACTCTGCAGCCAACCGATGAGCACTGGCGTTAAAGCAGACGTGAGGGGCATTGTCGCCGCAATGGGCGGCCGCACGCACCTTGCCAGGCGCATCAGCGCAGTGTCGTCAGCCAAGCTTACGCCCAAGGCGATCGACAAATGGTACGAGCGCGGCGAGATCCCCGGCTCGAGGCTTGACATCATCATGGCGCTCGCCGAAATCGCCGGCAACCGAGACCGGATCCGCGGAATGATCCGCTGAAAACTTTTCCCACCACCAACATGATCACCGAGAACATCGACATCAAGAAGTCCACGATCGCCAGGCTCCGCGAGCTGCACGATCAGAACAAGAACCTCATCGACTCCGCCAAGGCGTTCAACGCCGAGATCGAGTCCGAGCTCCTCGACCGCTACGGCAAGTCCCTGGCCGCCGAGCTCTCCGACTCCGGGCGCCAGCACGGCGACGTGACCGGCGAGATCGACGGCGTCAAGGTCACCTACTCCGTCAAGAACAAGGTCGAGTGGGACCAGGACTCCATGAAGGCCATCGCCGGCTCCATGCCCTGGAACATGGTCGAGCGCATCTTCAAGATCGAGTTCGCCGTGGCCGAGCGCACCTTCAAGGCCCTCACCGACCAGTCGCTGATTGACAAGCTCAACGACGCCCGCACCGTCAAGTACAGCGAGCCCAAGATCAGCTTCGCCAAGTAACCTTCACCCCCCAACCCATAACCGACATGATCAAGATCGTCAAAGCTGACGAGCGGCTCAAGCTCGTCCCCAAGATCAACATCGCCCTCTTCGGCCCGTCCGGAGTCGGCAAGACCACCCAGGCCCGCACCCTGGACCCCGCCACCACCCTGTTCGTCGACCTCGAGGCCGGCACGCTCGCCGTGCAGGACTGGGCCGGCGACGTCTTGGACGTCCGCGCCACCGCGCAGGCCCTGGGCGCCCATCCCTGGGAGATCGCCCGCGCCCTGGCGTGCTACATCGGCGGCGCCGACCCCTCCGACAAGGACGGCCACTACAGCGCCACAAACTACGAGGCCGTGAAGGCCCTGTTCTCCAAGCACATCGACCTGTCCAAGTACAGGACCGTCTTCGTCGACTCCATCACGGTTGCCAGCCGCGAGTGCTTCAAGTGGTCGCAGACCCAGCCCGAGGCGCTGTCCGAGAAGACCGGCAAGCCCGACACCCGCGGCGCCTACGGCCTCCTCGGCCGCGAGATGATCCGCTGGCTGACCCACCTCCAGCACGCCCCCATGTCCATCATCGTCGTGGGCATCCTGGACTCCGAGAAGGACGACCTCAACCGGATCACCTGGTCCCCGCAGATCGAGGGTTCCAAGACCGGCCGCGAGCTGCCCGGCATCTTCGACCAGGTCGTCACGCTCGCCAACATGAAGGCCGACGACGGCTCGCAGTACCGCGCCTTCGTCTGCCAGCAGCAGAACCCCTGGGGCTACCCCGCCAAGGACCGCTCCGGCAGGCTCGACCTGATCGAGGCCCCCGACCTGGGCGCCCTCATGAAGAAGATCCGCGAGGGCAAGCGAATCGACTCGACGATCACCACCTCCCTGCCCAAACAGGGCTAACCACAACCCAAACCCAAAACCCAGAAACCAACATGGAAAACGACACGTTCAGCATCAACTCCGGCTCGGGCTCCAAGCCCAAGCTGATCCCGCACGGCACCCTGCACTTCGCGCAGGTCCGGTTCCGCGAGATGAAGAAGTCCCAGCGCACGGGCGGCAGCTACGCCAGCCTCGAGCTCAACCTCATCGACGGCGAGCACGAGGGGCGCAAGCTCTTCACCATCGTCATGAACCCGTTCGACCCCGCCAACCGCGACGAGGCCAAGCGCCGCGAGGGCAAGGTCGACGGCGCCAAGATGGGCCTCGTCAGCCTCACCCGCATGCTCGAGACCGCCGGCATCTTCGCCGAGGGCAACGAGGCGAGCTACCGGCAGTTCGACGCCTCGCCCGAGAAGTTCATGGAGACGTTCTCCAGGATCATCAGCGCCCTCGACCTGCAGAAGGTCGCGATCCGCATCAAGGAGTCCAAGGGCACCGAGGGCTACGAGGACAAGAACGAGGTGGCCGAGTACCTGTCGCCTTACCGGTCCTCCGGCGGCTTCAAGGACTTCTGCCGCCTGGTCGGCGGCGAGCAGAACATCCGCTCCTCCGGCGCCGCCAGGCCCGCGCAGCCCCAGCAGGTGTTCCAGCAGCCCCAGGCCCAGCCCCAGCCCCAGTCCGGCAACCGGCCGGCCTGGTTGAACAAGCCCAGCAACGATCAGAACCCGTTCTGATCACAAGCTCCCCCGCAAGGGGGAGCACCCCTTTCAAACCGGGGGCTAAGATGGCGGAAAAGATCGGTTTCGGTTCCATCCCGTACGCACATCCCTATCCGTGACGCGTTGTTGGTCGCCTCTCCGGAAGCCCCCTCCAATTTCCCAACCCACACCGAAAATGAAACTGAACTACATCAAGGCCAGCGCGGTCCGAAAGGCCGTCAAGCTGCGCTACCGTCGCACGTCCAAGGAGTTCCTGATGGCCCTGGACGAGCAGATCAAGAGGACCATCGAGAAGGCTTGCTCCGACCACAACGGCGGTCGCGTCACCCTCGATTCGGGCATCGCCTACATGTACACGGGCGTGTCGCCCATGCTGGGATCCACGTCCAAGAAGAGCTGACATGCAACTCAGGCCCAGGCAGGTCGACTTTGTCGAAAGCTGCGTCAACGCCCTTAAGACCAGGGGCAACACCATCGGCGTGGCGCCCACCGGCGCCGGCAAGACCGTCATGCTTTCGGCCGTGGCCGGATCCATGGGCGGCAGGGTCCTGATCCTGCAGCACCGGGATGAGCTGGTGTCGCAGAACCGGGCCACGTTCAAGGCCGTGTGCCCTGGCGTGGAGACGGACCTATACGTCGCGGACCGGAAGCGCTGGTCGCCCGGCGCCACGTTCGCCATGATCCAGACGCTGTCCAGGGAGTCCAACCTGAGCAGCATGCCGCCGTTCGACATGGTGGTTATCGACGAGGCCCACCACGTGGCCGCCAAGAGCTACCTCACGGTGGTCGAGCGTGCCAGGCAGCTCAACCCCAACGTCAAGCTGTTCGGTGTCACGGCCACGCCCAGCCGCGGCGACGGGCTCGGGCTGAGCAAGGTCTTCGACAACGTCGCCGACGTCATCACGCTTGGCGAGCTGATCCAGGCAGGCTTCCTGGTCAGGCCCAGGACCTTCGTGATCGACTGCAACCTCAGGGAGTCCCTGGCCGGCGTCAAGAAGACCTCGGTCGACTTCGACATGAACGAGGTCGCGGAGATCATGGACAAGCAGGCCGTGACCAGCCGGGTGATAGACGAGTGGCGCAAGGTCGCCGGGGACCGCAGGACCGTTGTGTTCTGCTCCACCGTCGACCACGCCAGGCACGTCATGCAGGCCTTCCAGGGCTGCGGCTACAAGACCGACATGGTTTACGGAGACATGCCGGACGGCGAGCGCCGGTCCGTCCTCAGGTCGTTCGACATGGGTGACGTCCAGGTGCTGATCAACGTGGCGGTGCTGACCGAGGGCTGGGACTGCCAGCCGGTGAGCTGCGTGGTCCTGCTCAGGCCGTGCTCCTACAAGAGCACGATGATCCAGATGATCGGCCGCGGGCTCCGGAAGGTGGACCCGGAGCGTTACCCCGGTATCGTCAAGTCCGACTGCATAGTCATGGACTTCGGCTACAGCCTCCATGTCCACGGCGGAATCGAGACCGACATCGCCATCCAGGACAAGGAGGGCAAGGGCGTCTGCAAGTGCTGCCCCGACTGCTCCATGGACATCCCCATCGGATCCATGGTCTGCCCGATCTGCGGCTACGAGTATCCGGAAGAGGACGAGGCCGACCCAAACGAGCTCATCCAGAAGGCCAGGAGCCCCCTGGTGGACTTCAGCATGACGGAGGTCCACCTCCTGGAGGTCTCGCCCTACAAGTGGCAGGACATGTTCGACGGCTACGTCACCATCGCCAACGGCATGTCAGCCTGGGCGTGCATGGTGCTCTACAAGGACCGCTGGCACTCGATAGGACGCTATGGCAACGATCGTTGCCACCTCCTGGCCGTCTCCGACGACAAGACCCAGGCCCTGGCCTCGGCCGACGACTTCCTGCGCCAGTACGGCGACAAGGAGGCCGCCCGCAAGACCAAGCGCTGGCTCAACGAGCCCGCCACCGACAAGCAGCTCACGATGCTGGGCATCTCCACGCCTTTCGGCGTGACCAAGTACGGCGCGTCATGCAGCCTAACTTGGAACTGGAACGAGCGCGAGATCCGGCGCATCATCCAGAAAATCTCCTGACCATGGAAACCAACACCGACAAATTCTCACCCGAGGGCGCCAAGCGCAACCCCGGCGAGATCATCACCGGCATCGTCGACCAGGCGATGGCCAAGGCCCGAAAGGAGGCCGGCGACAGAAACTACCTGGGCGCGTCCGAATGGGGCGAGCCCTGCGAGCGCAAGCTCGGCTACAAGTACCACAAGGTCCCCAGGGACCCCGGCATCGAGTTCTCCGGCAAGACCCTGCGGATCTTCGACATGGGCCACGACGCCGAGGAGAGGGTCGCGTCCTACCTCAGGATCGCCGGCTTCGAGCTGCACACCAACCGCCCGGACGGCTCGCAGTACGGCTTCAGCGCCGCCGAGGGGCGCCTCAAGGGCCACATCGACGGGGTGATCACGGCCGGCCCGGACATCAAGGGCCTGGTTTACCCCTGCCTGTGGGAGAACAAGGGCCTTGGCAACAAGTCATGGACCGATGTCAACCGGCGAGGTGTCAGGGATTCCAAGCCGATCTACTACGCCCAGTGCAACACCTACTGCGCCTACATGGAGCTGCCGAACGCGCTGTTCAGCGCCATCAACAGGGACACCGGCGAGATCCTGTTCGAGGTCATCCAGGTCGACGGCAGGAACGCCCAGGAGTCCAGCGACAGGGCGGTCCGCGTCATCAACTCGGGCTCGCCAGAGGAGCTGAGCAAGATCACCAACGACCCCGCGGATTTCCGTTGCAAGTTCTGCGACTTCAGGTCCCGATGCTGGGGAGTTGTACGCGAAAACCTCGAAACCACCACCCCGTCATGGCTCGCAAGAAAGTAAGCAGGAGGAGGAAGACCTGCCAGCACTGCTGCCCCGAGGGCGCCAGGCTGGTCAAGTGGGCCAATGAGTGGGCCGACGGCGCTGACGAGGAGCTGCTCCTGGCGAACGGCTTCGAGGAGGCCATCATCGGAGTGACCCACGGCTACTCGTCCAACAAGATCATCTACGACTACGACAAGTGCATCGAGATCCTCATGCGCGACATGTCGGAGGAGGACGCCCTGGAGCACATGGGCTTCAACGTGACCGGGGCGTACGTGGGCGACCACACCCCGATATTCATCAAGCTGGCCGACAACAACGGAGCATGAGCCTGACACAGGAACAGCGGGATGCCATCCACTGGCACCTCAGGGTGATGTTCGGCAGGCTGCCCGCGCAGGGCTACGTCTGCCTCCGCGGGCTCGGCGAGAAGGGCACGGACGCCGAGGGCGTGTTCGTCGAGGACAAGTTCATCTCCATGGAGGAGGTTGGCTACAAGATGGAGAGCCTGGCCGAGAGCGTGGCCGGCCATGTCGAGCGATGGAACAAGCACGGCCGCGGGTCCTTCATCGTCCCGGCGATCCTGAGCGAGCCAAAGGGCAAGTCCGAGAACGTGTCCCAGTTCGGGTCGCTTGTCGTGGACCTGGACAGCGGGGACATCGACGAGAAGCACGCCGGCCTCGAGAATGTCCTGGGCAAGCCCACGGCCGTTGTCTTCTCGGGCGGCATGGAGGAGGGCAAGGCCAAGCGCCACCTCTACTGGACGCTCATGGACCCGTGCTCGGACATCCAGAAGGCCATACGGGTGCGCCACGAGATGGCCGTCAAGGGCGGAGGTGACATGCAGTTCGGCATGGGCGTCCAGTCCAACCCGTTCGGCCGAGCCCACCAGCCCGTCCGAATCGCCGGATCCCTCTACAACAAGGGCAACGCCAAGCGCCCGGTCGTGATCCAGGTATCCAACAACGTCTACGGCATCGACAACCTCAGGTCCAAGCTCTCCATGATCCCGGCCCCCAGGCCGGCCCACATGGCCGACGAGGACCTGTTCGCGCCCGAGAGGCCCAAGCTGGACCTGGACAAGGAGATCCACCAGGGCGGCGAGGACGAGAACCGCTGGACGCAGTTCTCCAGGGTGGCCGGCTTCTTCATCTCAGCCGCCAGGCGCGGCGAGCTCACCATGGACGAGGCCAAGGAACGGTGCCTGGGCTGGATGGAGGCCAAGATGGTCCCGCCCTGGCCCAACCACAGGTTCGAGCGCGAATGGGCCTCCCTGCTCTCCAGGGACGTCGCGGCGCACGGACCCATGCCCGCCCCCACCCAGCCGATCGTGAAGCCCGAGGAGGGCGGACTGGAGGTCTGGGCGGCCCATCGCTGGAGCCTGGCCCCCAAGCCCAGCCGCAAGTTCATCGTCGACCAGCTCGTCCTGGACGGGAAGCACCAGCTCCTGGTGGCCGAGGGCGGAGCCGGCAAGACCTTTCTCATGCTGGACCTGGCCATCAAGGTGGCCGCGTGGGAGGAGGGCGACGACCTGGAGTGGTGCGGCAACAAGATCAAGTCCGGCGGTTCCGTGGTGGTCATGACCACGGAGGACGACAAGGACGAGCTGCACATCCGCATGACCGACATCGACCCGGCTTTGCTTCGCAAGAAGGCCGGCGACAAGCTCATCGTGCTGCCCACCATCAACGTGGGCGGCGCCTTCTCGCTGGTCGAGAAGGACCCCAAGACCCAGGAGACCAGGCCCTCCAGGCGCTGGAACGAGCTCATGTCCCTGCTCAGGAACATCAAGGACCTGCGCCTGGTGGTGATCGACACCCTCAACTCCGTCCTGCACGGCGAGGAGAACAGCGCAACGGTCATCAACGAGTTCGTCCGCGTGGCCAGCCAGATCTCCGGTGAGCTCGGAGCCGCCGTGATCATGACGCACCACGTGCGCAAGGCCGGCGACGAGCCGATCCGCAACGCCAAGGACATGCGGGCCAGCATCCGCGGATCGTCGGCCCTGCCGTCCGCGTTCCGCTCCGTCATCGGCATCTGGCATTGCTCGGACTACGACCGCCGCCTGGCGGCGATGGGCATCCAGCCCCGCCAGGACATCCTGTGGAAGCTGGCCGTCGTCAAGGCCAACAACCCGGAGATGATGACAGGCGAGAAGACCCTGCTGCGCGACAACAACGGGCTTCTGCACGACGTCACCGAGAGGGACCGCTACTCCTCGGTCAACATGGGCGAGCGCCACGCGTGGCTGCTCCTGGCCATCGAGCTCGCGGCCGCGGCCGGCCACCCGTACTCGATCGAGGGCAAGAACGCCAAGTCCGGCCTCTACAGGCGCCGGGCCGAGCTGCCCCACGCCCTGCGGCAGGTCGGTCCCAACGAGTTCGGCACCATGGTCGACGAGCTGCTCTTCCGCAAGGCCATCACGGCCGCCGCGGCCAGGGGCGGTCGCGAGAAGAAGTGGCTGGACGTTCCCAACGGCCACATCGCCAGGGACGAGGCCGGCGCCGAGCTCGCCTCGGGCGCCTACAGCCCCCCGGACTGGATCGCATGGGAGTACGACGAATCCATCAATTCCTGCATACGCAAATGATACAACCCAACGATGACATCGAGCCGCTGGAGAACCTGGCGGATAACCAAATGCTGGCGAAAAACATGAACCCCAAGGACGTTGACGCCTACGCCGTCAACATCCTGATGCACGACTACCTCGGAGACGACTTCAAGGCCGAGGGCACGATCAACGGCGAGCACTGGTTCGTGGTCGGCTTCAACCAGGACGGACTTGTGGTCGCATGCGTGTCGAACACGCCCATGGGCCGCGAGGACTTCTACGAGAAGCACGCCAACAGCCACGAAAACTGGCTGGCTTGCCGAAAGGAGTCCGGCCCCACCGGAGACGCCAACGAGGACATCAGGACCTGCGTCACCGCGCTGTACTACGTCTTGTCCGAGTACAAGGACAACTTCAACATCAAGCCCCTCTGAAACCCATGAGCTCACTGCTAAGACGACACCTGGCCAACGCCCTCGACGGCGACCTGGAGACCCGCAAGCGCGCCCTGGACGGCATCGAGAAGCTGTTCCTCGCCAGCGAGGACTGCCTGGTCGAGATGATCTCCAACGGCGTCAAGGAGATCAAGCGCCTCAAGGCCGAGAACGAGCGGCTCCGCAAGGCGGGGGATGCGATGCACCTTGCCCACGAAGCCAACTTCAAGGGACACCCTTACACTCAAAACCAAGTTGAGAAAGCTATGAAGGCGTGGCTCGCCGCCAAGGGGGTGCAGTCGTGAGCGAGCCCGAGCGATACGAGCCTAGGGCAAGGAGCATTGGCGGCCCATGGAAGATGGTGAAGTGCAAGGACGGCCCTTATGTTTGCCATGAGCAGCACGCCGAGATTGTCGCCGCCCTAGCCGCCGACAAGCAAGCCGCCGACCGGGCCACCTTCGATGCCATCCGTGCTTTCACCGTCTTGAAGGATGAGGTCGCCGCCCTCCAAGCCGAGGTCGATCGTCTCCGCAAGGCGGGGGAACTTATGGACAGGGTTGCAGAGGATTTTAAGAGCATTGAAAGAAGCGAGTCGGGGGGGTCAGAGATTATGTTTGCCGTACGTGAATGGCTCGCCGCCAAGGGGGTGCAGCCGTGAGCCCCACCGAGCACAGGATCGAGCTGGAGTACGACGGCAAGGCCTACGTGGCCGACGTCGAGATCGAGTGGGTCAAGATCGACGACTCATTCGACGGCCACCT
>Ga0315903_10003856_pt1 | contig 20456 bp, 14 predicted proteins | sample LakEriMetagenome_7_FD_203524 | JGI IMG/M metagenome (GOLD analysis project Ga0315903, IMG submission 203524) | Freshwater fungal communities from buoy surface, Lake Erie, Ohio, United States - Buoy 2 MA119 | ecosystem: Environmental > Aquatic > Freshwater > Lake | place: USA: Lake Erie, Ohio... | reverse complement strand
GCTCAAGCAGCGGGTGGCTGGCAATAGATTGAGCGGCGGTGTACGCTAAACTTTAGCAATGGAAAAAAGTTGCATCCGCAAGCCGAACCGATTAGATTTTTCGAATCTCGTACCCGAAGGAGCGGCAATCGCAGCATCTGGCACTGCGCATAAACTCACTTTGTCACTGTCTCATCATGCTCAAAGATTCCATACGTAACGATCCTGAGGTGTTCGCCTCGGTCTTCAAACTGCTCAAGAAGTACGAAGACAAAGATGGATTCGCTCTAGAAGCCGCGACCCAATCCCCCCTGGATTCACTCTTCGACAGCTTGCCCAAGGAAACTTTGCAGCTCGAAAGCTATTCGTATTCCCAAAACGGCTTTGAATTGGATGTCTATAGAGAGGAAAAATGGTCTCTCCCAGACGACCGACTTTTACTCGAAGCGATCGTCCAGCGACGCGGAAGGCCTTCGCTGTGGATCCAAAATGGGATTTGGCAAGATCCCGGTATTCCCGAATTGCAGTTGCGTCTAACCCAAGCGCGAAATCAAATCGCTCCTTGCTTCGACAAAGTAGGTCGAATCGATGGAGAATATGGTATGTTGGGTACAGGGTGGCTTTTCGATGAAAATCGACTTGTTACCAACGCTCATGTCGCAGTTCAGTTTTGTGGACAATCCAACGGTAGTGAGGTGCTTTTCGAGATCCAGGAACAAGCGGTTTTTAATAACGCCGAACAACCCAAAAGGGAAGCTCAGTTCTGCGCAAGATTGGACAAGTTACTGGCATACTCCCCTCTCAATCTCGACATTGCCGTCTTTGAACTAAAGTGGCTAGAGGAAAATCGACGGCCAGGTTACTTGTCCATCTCCGATCGTCAAGTTACACCTGGATTGGACGTGATGGCCATTGGTTACCCAGCTGACGATTCTCGTGAGCATCAATTCGATTTACTGAGCAATTTCGAAGGTGATTTTGAAATCAAGCGGCTTTCTCCAGGGCGACTGATGAGCATCTTCGACGACGACAGTTTCCTACACGATTGCAGTACCCTTGGAGGATCCTCTGGTTCACCTATCATTTGTTTGGACACCGGACTTGTTGTAGGTCTGCATTTTTCCGGAAAATCCGAGTCGTCCAACCGTGCAATCAACCCCAATAAACTATCCAAGGCCCTCAAAGGCTGAGTAAACAACCATGACCGATCAAGCGACCGATAGACCCCGTTGCTATGTTTGGCAAATCGAAGCCTTTCAGGATCGCAATCCCCAGGAAAGCTCCAGTCAAGGAAGTGGAGTCATTGTTGCACTCAGGAAGAAAGGAGAACAAAGATTCCGGAACTATTTGATTACGTGTGCCCACGTGGTAAAAGATCCGTCCAAGCCGTCAAGCCCCTTTAAATCGAACATCGTCATCCACCCCTCCGGCCATGGTTTCATACCTTATAAACCAGGAGATGCGTGGCCCGAGGCCGAAGACGATGGGATTTTCACAGGCAAAGTGTGGGATATGCTCCAGCGTCCCGACGGCGCATGGAATGCTAGCGAACGCTCACAAGAGTCTGATTGGGTTTTGATCGATGTCTCGGAGGATTCGTTTCAGAAGCAGCCCGCTGTTCGGTTTTCCAACCCCAAAAAAACCAAAGGTAATCTCGATGTCATCGGCTATCCAAACGGCATCAGCGGCCTAAAAACCGGAAACCAGCTCCTGCCAAAATGGAGCAAAGGACTACGACTTGAACGTGCATCAAACCAACCTCTAATGCTCAAGCTCGATGGTGGTGATGCGACGGGTCGTGGAATGAGTGGCGGAGGCCTCTTCGATAGCTCGGGTGATTTAGCCGGTATTTATATCGGGCAGGAGAGGGAAGACGAGACGCGTTACGCGATCGACATCCAAGCGGTCCTGCAGTGTTTCGACCAAAACGATTACGACTATGTCGTGGGGAGAGCCGTATCAGAAGATCCTTCAACGACCAAGGAGAGAAATTGGAAAGATTTGAACCGTCTTATTCCCTACTCACTGCTTGGTACTTATTTAATTGTTGTTGCCGTGCTAAGTGGTCAACGAGCGATTACACCCGTAGACACACCGACCCCACTCTTGATTTTCTGGTCGATGATTATCAGTTTCGCAGCGATCCTCCTGTCCTGGTTGATGGCAAGTCGAATTAATAATAGTAAGCTCATCACAGTCGCGGCACTGACGACTATTTCACTTCTTTGTATCGTCTCCTGGTTCTATATCAATCTTCGCCAGAACAACGTCCATTCGCTGGATTCTAACGAGCCAGGTTTTTATGTGGCTGTCGGCTATGATAATTCGCCGCAATCAGTTCAGGAACACATCAAGCAAGCCTATCCAACAGAATCCACCAAAGAGTTGCTTGAATTATTCCCACCAAGTAAGAAGGATGATGTAGAAGAAATTTGGACGAAGGATTCAATCGCAAAAACACAAAAGCATCTTTTTTGGGGCTGGACATCGTGCCTGATTCTTGGTGCTTGGCTCGCAGGTCTTGGCGTTCAATCAGTATTCAAATCCCGGCTAGTTTGACTGCCAGCCTGTAGGCGAAAAAATCCAGGTCTTCTCCCCCTCGGTGGAAACGGGTATTGGCTCGAACGGATCCGGAAAAAGAGTGCTTGTTCCTCCATCCAACTGAACCATGACTTCGTACTTGCCCTTAGTCCATCGAAACCCATTTCCGCCCTGTGGTACCTTCTCCCATTTCACATCAAATTTTTTTCCAGTTCTTTGTTCAATGGTACGCCAACCGATCCCTCGTACGCGTACTTCGTTTACCATGTCGTACTTTACAGTAAGACTATATCCCATTGCTGCCGCCCCGTAGACTCTGTCTTCTTTGAGGCGAAGCACTTTTCCATCCTCCGAGAATTCGCATTTGCCGGTGATTAGCATTGGGAATGCGCGATCTTGGACCCATTGAAGTTGTTTCGGGAAGGAATCCGAGTCGACAAATGCGCATGCGTAGAGATTATCTAAGCGAGCTTGGAGTGCAAACCGAAAATCCTCAATGTCAATATCCCTTGGTAAACCCGGGTTGTTCAGAATACATGCTTGAATAAGCAAGCACTGTTGAATCGGATCCGAACGGTTTTTTAAATAATCAAAGGCAGGAGTTGAGATCATCAAGTCGAATCGACGAACATTTTTCGAGAGCAGGTCTAATTCGCTCTTGGTATTGTCGAGGCCTTCAATCTCGCCGAGGTCTACATCCCCGCCCCATTGATCAATGGTAATTCGTGGAGCATCAGAAAAAGCTTGTGGGGCATCCGCATCTTTCATTGCTTCTCTGATTTCCTCCAGTGACACTCCATTTTGCTTCGAACAGCACAGACCGATCACTTCGGTTTTCGTTCCGGGTTTACCCTCGAATATCGCATCACGAATGTGATTCCCAAGCATGTCGAGTTCGGGTTTGGGTTTGCATCCGTGGAACACGATCAAAAAAGCGTCCTTGACTTCAAGTATCGCAAATTCACAGCCGAGTGACTCTCTTAATTGCGACGTATAGGCTTCTAGCAGCCAGTTTTGTATGAAGGATTTCGTAAGCGTTGTACCGAATTGACCATTCCTTGTCGTCCACTTGGTTTGTATCTGTTGGGTAGATTCCGAGGCCTTTTTCCATGCATTGGTGAAAACACTTTTGGGAATCCCATTCCTCAGAACAATCTTTCCAGATTCTTCCTCGAAGCTAAAGTAACTTTTTCCAGCCTCAGCCGTGCTCTCCGTTGAAACATCCAACCTGTAAACGTCTTTCGCCGAGGGAATAAAAATGTCATAAGACTTGTGTTGTTGCAACTCTATCCTTGAGCTAGGTGCGATTTTAAATTCTTTTTCTTGGACGTCGCCGGAGACCGGTTTGACGATCACGTCCACATCACGATCGAGCGGATTGAAGAGCAAGCCGTTCCCAGGGTTAGCAGAATCCTGACCCTGGATCAAGGAGGAACTCAGGGTCAGCAGGACCGCAAAGAAATGCGTGGATTTGATCATTTTTAGCACTCTAATAATCTTGTTAGTGTATTGTTATTCGTCAGGCTTTTCGTTTGGGTAGATCTTCATCGTTGGTCCAATCGAAAGGGTGATATTTAAGGGTATTGTGATGGATGCTGTCGATGTACTGTGCCGTTGTGTCTTTTGTTTGATGGGTGATTCCTCCTGAACCTCCCACTTGTCTTCCCATTCGTTGGTGGAGGGAATTTGGGCTTCAAAGTTTACGCCCATGTCAACGACCCGACTATCTCTAGCTAGTTCGAACATTGGGACGCAATAATTTGCCACCAGATACTTTCCGCTGAAGTGCAAGCCGACCACAGATCCGGTTTGAACATCAATTACGGCACTGCCGGAGTTCCCTCCGAGCGTTGATGCATCATGGGCCAATGGCTGCACCCGATTGCCATACGCGTCGACGAACCATTGTCGGGAATTGAGCTTACCAGGTTGTAGCCGTTTGATATTGAAACGCCGGCGGAAGATTTCCATTTGAAGCCGTAGGTCATTTCGGGAATCTTGCGCCGGATAGCCGATTACAACGATGTCTTTACCCTTCATGTCATCCGGAGACTCAACGCACAGAGACAGAGCCGGGTGATCTGGTGCTAGACCTTCTACCTTTAAAAGTGCCATGTCCCAATGGGGGTGAATCATCAGCACATCGCGAACCTGCAAAGGAGCGCTGCTCTGGCGATCGATCTCTTGAACAAAATCGATTGCGGATTTTGCACCGGATTTGAACCGTAGTCGGCTCGTACCAATTCCGTCTGCGAAGATCTCGGCGACGTGACGGTTTGTCATGATCAAGTTATCGCCTACCACAAATCCGGTACCTCCAAAGGGTATACTCGGATGTCCCGGTAGTTCGATACGACCAATCGAGCGTATGTTGCGAGTGATCTTGGTTTTCACTGGTGATTTTGCCAAGTGTTCCCAAGGCGACCCAGGCTTTGCATAAGAGTCATTTTTTATATCAACGACAGGTCTTTCGCGTGGAAGAATGATCGCTTCTAAAACGTACTGTTCATTGGGCTTTAGGGGGGTATTGCGTTCGATGGATTGGATGCCTGACTCGATCGCTTCGACATATCCGCTAGCTAAATCTTGGTTTCCAACTGTTTCTAATGAAAACACTTCCGCGTGGGATACCTTAGAAAGACCTGTCACATCACCGTCTGGAGAGAGTTGCTTAAGCATTGCGACAAGTCTGTCCGCGTTTGTTTGGGACATTGCTTATCTCCTATTGAAATAAAAGAGGTTTCTTGAGACGAAGCAACCCCTTTATTGTAATCGCATACCGACCGATGCGTGGAGTTTAGCAAACTGAACGAGCTACTGTCAAGGAATTTCCAGCTTAATGCTTGGATGGAAATTCCCAAGCGTTGGCTTGCAACTCCACATGACACCGAGCTTGCTCGTGACTTTAACGCGTTGCGCTTCGTCCTCCTAGGGTACGATTCGATCCGAACTACACTGACTTGGTAGGGATGTTCGTGGCACATCCCCGATGAACGCCTTAGAAAAACCAACAGGAATCCATCGGTATCACAGAAGTACGTCGTGTGCCTTACACCAATCGAGAGTGGCCAATCCAAACAACATATCCTCAATCTCGGATATCGCTATTTGGTACGGTTCCCAGTCTTCGGGAACCGCAAATTCAAGCGGCACTCCCGTCAATTTTTGCTTGAGAACAAAACCGAAGGCTTTGGGACCGTTCTCCGTCTTGGCGATAACAATCTTCCAGAACTGCTTGGGAATCTGAATCTTGACAGGTCCGCTGGAGTCAACACCACTGAAACGCTTGTCGGTTGGGTCCAGAACAGGCCCTGCAAACACAATGACTCGCTCGGCAGTCGTTTCGTCTTCGATCAGCTTCTCTAAATCGCCCCAGTTGTCGATTCCTTTTGTAGCTTGATTGAATTTGGCGACCTGAGGCGAGCAGTTCGTTGTGTGAAATGTATCGCCGTTGCCCTTTTGCATATCTTCGAATGAACTCCCCCAGGCGACATCATCGCGTCGGACAATGTGTCCTCGATCAAAGGCCCCCTGGTCTTTGATAAAGAACTTGTCAGGCAGTTGTTCCTCTGCCGAGATACGGGAATCGATCACCCAGGCTTCTTGTGTGTCGTTATCCTCAAAGCCGTTGAGTTCATCACGTGTTGGCTTGTGGCCATCGGCCAGAAACTTGTTCTCTGATTGCCAACTGACGTTAGAAGCCGTGAACATCGCCAGACGACGCTCTTTATGCATGACGACAGAAAACCGATGGTACTTGAGTTCGAAGCTTTCATCGGCGAGTCGAGCAACCGTCTCCTTCCCGTCATCTGTGAGTTCCGGCAACGGGACGAGTTCCCCGTCGTCAAGTTCCAGAAAGTTCGGGTCGTATCCACTACGCTGTTCAAGGTTAGGATGAATCACCGGGACTTGAAACGTAGCTTCGCGCGCTGCGCGGACTGGTGTGGTTGTAGTTGCGGCGGTTGATCCAAGCAATGGTTGTCCCAATGAGATCGACACTTGTATGGGAATGGTCCATGTAGCCGTCTGATCGATGCCTTGGCCAGTCACGAAAGGGGCCGTTGGCACAGTTGTGGATAGAGCGCTGCCACCGAGCGATTCTATGCCTCGCCAAGCACGATCCCATGCGTCAGTCGACGGAACGCTGCCCACAAAGTTCAAGCCGGCATCAACTACACGCGGATCACGTGCCAGTTCGAATAGCGGAACTGAGTAATTTGCCTTGAGGGTTACGCCCGCAAAATGCAGGCCGACAACCTCACCGGTTTCTACATCGACGATGGCGGAACCCGAATTCCCAGCCAGCGTGGAGCTGTCGTGTGTCATCGCGGGTACGACATAATCGAAACTCTCAATTCTCTCTCGGGCTACGATCTCGCCAGGAGCCAGCCGTTTGACGCCAAAGACTGTTCCATAGACCTTCCGTTCTAGTTGTACGGCTTTACGAGACCGATCCTTTCCACGACCGGGAAAACCGATCACTACAATGTTGCGGCCGACAAGATCCTCCGGAGCCCGAATCGACAACCTTAGTCCTCCATTCGCTGCCGATAACCCGTCGACGCGGAACAACGCCATATCCCAATAGGGATGCACCATCACGACGTCAGTCAAGCGGATACTGGTCGAAAGATCATTCGGATCAAGCTCGTTCTCACGGCGAAAATCGATGGCTGACTCAATCCCTGGAATGAATGACAACTGATTCGGGAGCCGTCCCGTACCGCGCACGAAAGCCTCAGCAACGTGCCGGTTGGTCATCATCAGGTTCGGGCCAACCACAAAACCGGTGCCGATATGCTGAGGAATACCTCCAGAAATGTCCTCGATGCGACCGATTGATGGAATCACTGCATTGATCCGCGACCGCACCGGGTCGGCGTTGAGCTGTGTCCAGGGAGCCAGAAGCGTGTCGAACTGATCATCGATCACAAACGCAACCGGGCGGCCATCCTCCTCAACGATCGCCTCAAGATATCCCTGCTCGCGGGGCGTGATGTCGTCAAAGTCCCCGTTTTGCAGCTTTCGCAACGCTGAACTCTCCGCATCGAAGTTTCGAGCAACAAGATTGTCAAGCGTAGCCCGCCGACGACCAGAATCGTCAGTCAGGCTCTCCCTCCCTTCAACCTCGGACAGTCCAGCAGATCTCTCCTTTGCGAGCGACTCCAGGTTGCCATTTCCAGTGACCTTGGAAAGTTTTTTGCGAATGGCTTGAAGTGATCCATCTCGTGGCATGTTACGTCTCCTGTCGATTGAACTAAATTAAGGAATCGAGAATTTTTTCAAGTTCTTGCCTTCAGCAAAATCTTGGCGATGTACTTATCCAGACTATGATCGCTGACGCTCGGAAAGATCCCTTCGGTCTGCGGCTCTATACTCGACTCTGTCAACGGGCGATTCACGTTGACAACGTCCTGGCCAATCCGAGATTGCAGAGCCTGATACTCGGCTTCTGTCAGCATTGGCAGACCTCGTTCGATCGATTCATTTCGCACGGACTCGACAAGTACCCGCTCGGCCGGCGGCAATGATTGTCCGTTCTTAAGGCCATGTTGGGAATCAAAGTGTAGCAGCCGGCCCACATGCTCATAACCGGGTGGAACACGCGGCACGATGTCATCGTCATTGACAAAGCGGAAGAATTTCTCGGCGTAATTTTGCAGGAAGAACATTCTGAATGCACCGCTGCCCACTGCAGGTTGTCCAAATGTGGCAATCAAGGAAGCGGGCATGAAGTCGTGCCACTCTGCGGCCATCACGGTTGCGAGTGCGCCGCCCAAACTGTGGCCTGTCAAGATGAGCCTTCGCCCGGTGCTTCCGGAAAGCGCTGACCTGAGCTGCGACTCGATAACTTGAAATGCTCCGAGGAATCCCCGGTGCGCAACCCCATAGTCTCGCGTTCGTCCAGGTACATTGATGTTTCTTAACCAGTCGCCACGGCTTTCAGTCCCGCGAAATGAGACCAATGCGATCTCGGGGCTTAACGCGACGAAACACTGCGTGTCATCAACATCGATAAACTCACAGGAGTCGAAACCCCATGATCTCGCCGAGCCCAGACACGTCGACTTAACGCTCTGGTCGGACTCGTAAGCCAACTTGCTAGCGAGCGCTAACGACAATGCCGCTTTCCAGGTGAAGGCCGACTTGGTAAGGGAATCTAGATGGAATGGTGCGGTGTCAATCGCTGGCTGTGAAGGTGCTGATTGACCCTCCTGGGCAATAGGGCGTGATGACTCTGGGGGCTTCGATGCGGCCTGCAAATGCAATACAGGTTTACCTAAGGTGATCGATACCTGCAGTGCAGCAGAAAATGCTGCGGTACCACTCGGGATAGCATGGACAGAAACAGCCAACGGCGTTTGAGAGTCGACTTGCTGAAGCATCGATTGAAGCGGATTTGTTTTATGTTCTTGTCTCATGAGAGCCTTTTATCTGAACATGGGCACAGGTCAGGAGGTATGTTCGCGCCGCGTTCGAATCGCCTTGCTTGGAACCGACAGGTTTAGACACGACTCGCTACAGCTGAGATGACCCCAGCAGAAAATCCGAACCGCCGGAGTCGCCGTTCAAGGGCGTCCGACGGATTCCCTCTCAACAGCTCAAACCGAGAAGCAGTTGCTTCCAAGAGTTTCTGATGTGATGCTATGGATTATAGAACCACAATGGAACTCCTCGTACGAGAATCGAATACCACCTTGGCTCCACGAGTCTACTGGATCGTCAAGCGGATTTGTGTAGGCCAGCTCTTTTAACTTGTACAATCTCTCGAAATTTCACGACCTACCCTCCGCGATAACCCAAAACGCGGGGACTGTCCCCGGGTACTTCTCGAATGCTGCCGCTTCTGGGCTTTCTTTGCGACTTTGCACCATTGCGTCTTTGCGTTCAGTTCCGGTGGCTGGCGAACCGAGGGCAGCCAAGTGCCGCCCTCCGGGCTAAATCGAAACAGCCGGTTCTTTTGCAAGATCCACTAGTCAGAAGGATCTACCCCAGGCTGAGAAAACCAAGAGGGGCTGGTTTGGCTCGCAGAATCGAGTCGAATACACCCATCTGGATTCGAACCAGAAACCTTCGGTTCCGTAGACCGATGCTCTATCCAATTGAGCTATGGGTGCTTGTGCAGCATTTCGCGGGGCTTTTCATGCCAACCGAAGCCAGAAGTATAACCAGATTTTCTATGCCGATAAAGTCCAATCGCCGAGTTTCTACCGCCCGGGATCCCGTTGCGAAAAACGGGGCTGCAAGCCCCCAAAACATCAATGATTCCATTGGAACTCGGAACTGTTGAGCAGAACCCAGAACAAATTTCCAAGCTCCCGGCTCCGTGCCTCGCGGCGCTTGCCCTCTAGCCGCTGGGTAAATACCTCCAGCTCTTGGGCCGTCGCCGGTCGGTTCAAGGTCGATAAAAATGCGGTCGAGACTGCCGTCTGGTCGTCCCGTGCCAATCCGGCAATCCGAGTCGCTGCGTTCATGATCGGATTGTTGTCGATCCGCTCGGACAAAAACTGCCCATTCATCATCAGGAGCCTCTGTGGGATCGTGACCGACTGCTCGACAAACTCGTCTTCTCCTCGGCTCCCATAGGCCTTGGTAAAGTCGTTGACCCCACCGTACAACTCCAACTGCGAGAGGATCGATGACGACGCGTCGATGGTTTTGAGACGGCACGCTTGATGCACCGCCGCGGCCATCTGCTCGGGCCTTAATTGAGTTATCGGGAAGACCGCCCAAGCCTTCTCGTAGGTCTCGTCGATCTGCTCGGTCTGACTCGAATCCCCCTGACTCCACTGAGAATCGATTTGATAGACACCCGTGGCGATGATCACGCGAACCAAACGCTTAAGATCATACCCGTGCTCGATGAAGTCGTCGGCCAGGGCCTCGAGGCCCGGCGGATAAGGGCCTTGGGCCGGGATGTCGTCGATCGGTTGGACCAATGGCTTGCCTGTGAGGATCGCCCAAACGCGATTGACCGTCGCGCGAGCAAACGCGCGATTGCCGGGACGCGTCACCCAGGCGGCAAGTCCCTGACGGTTGCTGTGCTGGCCGCCAAACCACTCAGTCTCAAAAGGAACCGAGGCGACCACCTCGGTCTCCTCTTGGGAGTTGAGATACTTGGTCCGATACACTTGTCCCTGCTCCTCCTTTAGACCGCTGAAAGGATTGTCCATCTTCAGGCTACCGAAGTAGGCGGCAAGTTGATGGAAGTCGCTCTGCTGGCCGGTCCGTAGCGATCCTTCAGGATCCGAACTCTGGGCTCCGCTTTCCGTAGGGAATTGGACGTTGCCCAAGTAATCGTTGTGGCACTGTAGGCAGTCGATCCGCATGGCCAAAAACGCTCGGGAGGTTCTCCCTGCCAACCGTACCGCATCGGGTTTGTTGTCGTTGTTCTCGTCCATCGTCGCAGTCAAAAAATTGACCTCGGGACTGTCGGTCCATGATCCTCGCGCCGATAAAATCCGACTCGCAATTTGATCGTAAGGCATGTTCTCTTCAAAGCGATCGGCTAACCAATCGACATACTTGCGTCTGCGGAAAATCAAGAATGGACCTTCGCTCGTCCCGACCGTCGCCCGGGCAAACCGCTCGGCGAAATGGTCCGACCACCGCCGATCCTTGAGCAAGTATTCGGTCCACCAACCGAGGCGCTGATCTTCGGGGATCTTCTCGAGCGATCGATACTCTTCGAGCGAAAGCCCGTTGCCGACCATCCCGAGACTGATGCGCCTTGCGATCGTATGCCAAGGGGCCTCAGGGGCAGGCCGCAGTCCTTGTTGTTCCCAGTTGGCTCGGAACTCATGGTCGATCTTGCTGGCGGCTTCGAGGACCGTCGCATCGAATGCCGAGGCGATCTGCTCGGGCCTGCGCATCAAGACAGGATTGTGGGTCGTGGCCCCAAAGATCCCCAACAGGATCGCTGCTGCGGTCCCTAGGAATACGAGCCTCTTGCCCCAGGCTCTGGCTGCTATCGGCCTTGGGCTGCTAGTCGGCATGATCGAGTCTGCGATTTGGGTTGAGTCGTCCATGGCCGAGGATGCTCCAGTGTTATTCGTATCGGTCGGTTAAAAATTGCTTGAGGTCGGCGCGGATGCTTTCCTTTCCAAGCGATCGTTCAAACCAACCGTCGATCCGCTTGGTTACCAAGTTGTTGGACTTGGCAGCCTCTTGATAAAAAGGATGGATCGAAAAGAAGATCGCTCGAGCCGCGATATCGACCGGCGCCGATTCGCTGAGCCCAAGATCGCAGACGGCCGCCGCGATCCCAAACGGGAGCTTGTCCCATTCGTAAGACTGGTTCTTGCCCTGGGCGCGGATGATCAGCTTCTCAGGGGTCGATTCGACAATGCTCACCTCGGTCGCTCCGACCTTCAACGACGAGGCTCCTTTGGCTTTGATTTTGGCTTCTTCGAACGATTCGGCGTAGATCTTCAGGAGCTGGCCGGCTTGGTCCAGGCGGGCCGTCTGGTCCTTGCCCAACTTGGTCGTCGCTTTATCGAGCATCGCGGCGATCAACGGCTCGAATTTGCTAGGGTCTCGACTGACCAACGCTTCTTTGGCTTTGGCCATGCCAGCTTTCCACTCCGGGGTTTCGTTGGCCATCGCCGGTTCCGGGGTTGGTTCTGCGGTTGGTACTGGGGTTGGTTCCGGCGGCGTTTCAGGGGCCGGTTCAGGGTTGCTTGGGGCATCGGGATTGCCGGGGGCATCGGGTGGCACTTGCACGGGTGGCTTGGCCATGGCTGGATTGTCGGTCATAGGAAGCGAGGCGTCGGGCGTGGAGAATCCTACCGAGGGGAGTTCTGGGAGTGGGGATTCGTTGGGGCCTTTGCGATTGCGTCCTTTGGTGCTCGCTCCGATCTTCAGATCTGGGGGCTTAGCGTTGGATGGATCTGCGCCGAGTATCGCATTTCCTTGAAGGTTCTCGGTTGGGCGGTCGGCGGGTTTGTTGCGATTCTGTTGGGCGACTTGTTGGCGGTTCGAGAGGAATCGAAACGAGGCGAAGCCCAAGAGCCCTAGGGCGGCAAGGACCATACCGCCGACGGCCAGGAGGTTTCGTCGGCGTCGGCGCGATCGGAGTTGTTCGACCAGATCGACCCGATTGGTTTCGGTGGACTTGGTCTCGGACCGCTTGGCCGCGTCTAGCTGATCTTTATCTGCGATCGAGCCGTTGGGGTTGGCCCGAGTCGATGCGTTGGCAGAAGGTTTGCGATCAGCGGCTACGAGCCAAGCTGGGGGTTGCTCTTGAGTCGGCTCGGGTTGGATGGACATGAGCATGAGCGAAGGGAACAGTTCTGAGAGTTCAGCGCGTCGTTTCTCGGGGGTTAGGTTCAGCGAGGAGTTGGCTCTTGCAAAGGAGTCCGGTGCGATGGATGCCGGGTTGAAAGGTAGCATGGGATCGCCCATGGGAAGCAGTTCCGAGGCGTTCGGAGCGATGGTCGGACTCGAAGTTCCGGCAGAGGGTCTGTTGGATGTTCGCTCGACGATGCCGACAGTCGCCTGAGTGCGTGATGGGGCGTTCTTCCCGAGTTCCTTTTGTTTTTTTTGCGACTCGAAGAGTTGTGCAAGTTGGCTGTCGTAAGCGGTTTTCTTGGACGGATCGAGCAGGATCGATTGGGCTTGGCGAAGGAGTTTTTGGACGACCTGAAGCGAGCCGGTCGGATCGGCAGTTTGCGATGGGTTCTCTTGGGTGGCTGGATTGGAGCTTTCGCTGGTTCGGATTTGTTCCAAAGCGGTTTTCAAGGCCGACTCGATCGCGGACTTATCGGTGCAGAACGGTTCGAGCCCGATGACTTGGTAGTAATCGAGTTGCGAGGCCTTGAGCGGACGCTTGAGGTGTTTTTCGATCGCTGCGAGGATTTCGTTCATCGCCGGTTAGCTTTCCATGTTGAATTCGCTGTCCTCGATTTGCTCGCGACGCAAGCGTTGGTCCAAGCGTCGTTGTTGGAACAGGATAAAGCGTCGGAGCATGCTGACCCAGAACATCATGAGCAGCGGGGAGCAGTAACAGACCAACAAGAGCAGCAGGTGCGTCGAGCGTTCGTCCCCGGGGGACTGGAGTTTGTTGGGGGATCCGAACAGGTCTCGCAAGCTATTGGCAAAACTCGGGATCCGAGCCGCGACGGCCAATAATAGGGAGAAACCGGCAAAAACCATCATGGAGACAAAGAGCATCCAGAGTCGGACCGGCGGAAGGGTCGGCTGGCTCTGGGTTGCAAAGGGAGATTGCGGTTTGTCGGGACCTTTGGCAGCCAAAATCGTCACCTATCGGGTGCAAATCGTGATTTATCGAGGGGTCGGGGCCAATCGGCAAGTACCTGTAGGATGCCTCGGGGGAACTTGCGGGCTAAAAACCTTCGTTCCTAACAATATACAGTCGCCGGGAGTGGACAACGCGAAATAGCCGACGGATAATATAAACTTCTCATGCGATTGCGTTTCCTTAGTCTTTCCTGCAATGGGGTTTACCCATGAAGTATCGTCTGGCGTATATGGCCGCGGCACTGTGTTGTTCCGCTTCGCTCGGTTGCTTCTCCAAAAAAACCGAGGTCGCTTCGAGCGACGGAGCGACAAACTCTGCGTCGGCAGGAGGCGGGATGGCCTCGGGCCCCGCAGTCAAAGGTGCTCCTGGGCCGGGTCCCGGCTCGAGCCCTCCGGCTGGTAGCACCGGCCAAGAGTCCGGCAACTCGGCATCTAGCGAACCGGAGTCCGGTGGCGGCGCCACAGGCGGCCCACCGGCTTTGGAAGCTGCCGGTGCAGGCGGGGGTGGTTCGTTCACCTCGGGGGCACCCCAAGGGGGCGGTTCCTCGGGTGGCCCTCCTGCTCTGGAAGCTGCTGGTGCAGGCGGTGGCGCTCCGGCTGGCGGCGCTCCGGCTGGTGGAGCTCCGGCTGGTGGAGGTAGCTCATTGCTCGACTTAGGCTCCCCGGGTGGCTCGGGAGCTGCAGGCTCGATCGGGACGGGTGTCGGTGGCGGAAACCTGTTGGGTTCCAATCCGCTTGGCGGCCCGGGCGAGCCCGAATCAGGCCTCCCCGGCACAGGGTTCGCCGGGTCTGGATTTGCAGGCTCCGGATTCGCAGGTTCTGGTGGACCTCAAAATTCGCAAAATCCTGCCAGTGCGCCTGCGATCCCAGCCGTCGAACTGACGCTTGAAGACCGGGCGGTCATCGCTTTCCAAGCGGGCAATTCTCCGAAGTCTTATGCGCTCTACCAAGCCCACTCGTTGCATGTGCCCAGCGATGAATCCCAAGAGATGATCGATAAGTACCGTTGGGATAAAAAACGAATCGTCCCTCGGCTCGGATACAACTTCGCCGTGGGCCTAGTCGTCAAAAAAACACCTCAGGTTACCGATCTTAAGCCTATCGGTACGGCATTGAAGGATCTCACGAGTGCAGGGGGTGGTCGCGGCGGTCCTCCGGGACTCTCCGGCGGCGGGGGTGTTCCGCCCGGGTTAGGGTTCGAAGGGGGGGGTGGCAGCGATGCCGGAGGTTCTGCTGCTCCGATTCCGGCCGGTGTGCGTCCCTTGCCCGCCAAAGAGCTCAGCGATGCGGCTGGCAATTATGCTGCGGTGTTTGTCGATGAATTCAACAAGGCCCATTCGGAAGGAAAATGGTCTGAAGCGTTTCGCGAATATTCCTTTGGTTCTCCATCGCTCCCACCGAGCCTTGCCGGTCTTCCTGGTCTGCTCTCGGGCGGAGCTGCCGGTGCGTTCGGCGGAGGCGAATCCGGCGGAGCCGGAGGTGGTATCGGTCTAGGCGGTTTCGGAGCTGGTGGTTTCGGAGCTGGTGGTTTCGGTGGTGGAGCAGCAGGTGCAGGTGGAGCTCCGGCCGGTTACGGCGGCGGTGGCCCTCCACCCGGTGCTCTTGGTCCGGGTGGACCTCCTCCAGGTTACGGCGGCGGTGGCCCTCCACCCGGTGCTCTTGGTCCGAGCGGACCTCCGGCAGGATATGGCGGCGGTGGCCCTCCAGCCGGTGCTCTTGGCTCGAGCGGACCTCCGTCGGGTTATGGCGGTGGTGGCCCCCCAGCCGGTGCCCTTGGTTCGAGTGGACCTCCGTCGGGTTATGGCGGTGGTGGCCCTCCAGCCGGTGCCCTTGGTTCGAGCGGACCTCCGTCGGGTTATGGCGGTGGCGGTTCAGGTGGCGCGCCGGCAGGTGCTGCCGGTTCGAGTGGACCTCCGGCAGGGTACGGCGGTGGTGCCCCGGCAGGAGCTCCTGCTGCGGGTGGCAAGTCGGGGACGAAATTTCTACCTGCTCCTCAAATCGGCGGTGTCGGAGGAGTCGGCGGAGTCGGCGGCCTGGGGGCAGCAGGCGGACCAGGGGCCGGTGCGATGGGGTTGCGAGGCGGAGCGCCCGGAGCTCCTGGACCAGGGGCTGGCGGAGCCGGCGGGACCGGACTGCAGCTCGGTGGGCCCGGCGCACCGGGTGGAATGATGCCTGGTTTTGGTTCGGAATCCGGTGGCAACCCCGGTGCAGGTCCCTCCCTATCGAATCTTCAGTCGCTTGTGAAGAACTTCGACGCAAGTGATTTGCAGTTGCCCAGTGGATCGATTCCTTTGGGATCAGGTCTTGTGTACATCGGCAGCTCCGAGAGCCTTGCCGAGTTGACCAAGCGAGCCAGCGAGCAGCACTACGATGCATTGATTGTCTTCGAAGTCGATGCATCGATGATCATCGCCAATCGATCGATCAAGAACGATTGCCGCATCCGCGCGATCAATCTCAAAGCGGCCAAGGACGCCAAGGATAAGTCCTTCACGTCCAGTTCGCTCAACAATCGCGATATCGCCATGGACAAGAATCCGGAGACCAAAATTGGGAATGCGGTCAACAGTTTCATGCAGAAGCTCTTCGAAGGCTATGCGTTGGATGATCTTCCAAACATACCGGCCGAGTCGGTCAAGAAGAAACGCTTGCCAGCTCTAGCCGCCGACACCAGTCGAACGGTGCTCGATCGGCTTGCCGAAGTTCAGCTTTACTTCTCCAAAGGACTAATCGACGAGACCCTCAAGGTCGACGCTTTTGGAGCCATCGCAGGGCCAGACGGTCAAACCTTGGCAACCGGCACCATCGATGAGAAGCTTCCGATTTTGGAAAAGATGATCAAGCGAGATTACGAGTAACAGGTTTTGGTTGGTATTTAACCCGAGAGGATTTCCGATAGATGAATCGCATTCTTAAGCGTCCGTTAGGTCAAGGCTTGATGTTCCTGTTGCTAGCCATGCAACCGGTAGCTTTGTTTGCCCAAGACCTTTGGCTCAATCTACCTGGTGCAAGCGGCAAGAGCGGCTCGGGCAAGAAAGTGGTTCTGATTTCGGGCGACGAGGAGTATCGCAGCGAAGAAGCCTTGCCAATGCTCGCCAAGATCCTTTCCGAGCAACACGGCTTTCATTGCACGGTTCATTTTGCAATCCATCCGGAAACCAAAACCGTCGACCCGAACTACTCGAGCAACATCCCAGGTCTCGAGCAGCTCGACGATGCGGACTTCATGGTCATGTTCCTCCGCTTTCGCGCCCTACCTCCTGAGCAGATGAAACACATCGATCAGTTCGTGCGAGCTGGAAAGCCCCTCTTGGCCATCCGCACCGCAACCCATCCGTTCAACTTTGGCGATGCGAATCATCCTTATGCGCACTGGTCCTGGAACAATGGCAAGTGGCAAGGTGGGTTTGGCCAGCAAGTCGTCGGCGAGACGTGGGTCTCTCACCACGGAGTGCACAACGGGCAAGCCACGCGCGGGGTGATCAATCCCAAACATGCCGATGCGCCGATCCTGCGAGGTGTGTCCGATGTTTTTGGGCCCACGGATGTCTATGGTGTGGTCCATTTGCCAGCCGATGCTCAAGTCGTTATGTTCGGGCAAGTCCTCTCGGGGATGAAGCCGACCGACCCGCCACTCGAAGGCGAGAAGAACAATCCCATGCAAGCCCTGGTATGGACCAAGAGCTACAAGATGCCCGAGGGAAACGGCCAACCTGAGGGTAAGGTGGGCTTGGCCATCGGTTCGACCATCGGTGCGGCCGTCGATTTGCTCAACGAGGATCTCCGAAGGCTTTTTGTCAATTGCGTCTACTCGGGCGTGGGGATCGAGGTGCCAGCCAAAGCCAGCGTCAGCATTCCCGATTCCTACAAACCGAGCTACTTTGGATTCAAAGACAAAGCGTTTTTTACCGACAAAAAGATCCTTCCAAAGGACCTGTTGAAAAACTAGTAGGGATTTTTCAGGGGATTTCCCCTGCGGTGCGACTCTGTTTGGGCCTTCGATGGGTTTTGAATCCTGTTGGATTGGAACGGAATTTGCGGATCAGAGTCTATTGACCGACAGGCTGAAGGCCATTTTGGCAAGCTGACGCGGGCAATCCTCTAGGGAGCCCGTTTGGCACGTAGAGTCCGTCGGATCTGTTCGTGTTGAATCACCTTTATTTTGTTGGTTCTCGGGAGTGCTCAGATCATGAATCGACCCATGTCGACTTGGAAATTGTTGGCGTTGATGGCCATGGTTGCAGGTCCAGTCGGGTACTGGATGTTCTCGCAGTCGTCGGTCAATCCCTCTCAGGCTTACGCGCAGCAAGCGGCTGAGGCGACCCAAGCCCGAACGCAGTTGGACCCGGAATTGGTGGTCCATGCCGAACAGTTGTCCAAGGCCTTCCGGGAGGTAGCTAAATCGGTTAAGCCGTCGGTCGTGAGCATCAAGTCGCTCGTCGAGCGTCGAAGTGTGGCTCAGCGAGGCAACGGCCGCGGATTGCCTCAGGGGTTGCCTCCCGAGTTCGAGCGGTTCTTTGGCCCAGGATTCGGACTGCCAGACATGGAGCCCGAGCAAGAGATCGCCGGTCCAGATGGTATGGTGCAATTGGGGCTCGGCTCTGGGGTTATCGTCCGGCAAGACGGCTACATTCTGACCAACAACCATGTGGTTGCCAACGCGGCGGAACTTGAAGTCTATTTGAGCGACGATACCAAGTATGTGGCCAAGGTGATCGGAACCGATCCGCGAACCGACTTGGCCGTCCTGAAAATCGATGCCGTCGGTCTGATCGCCACCCCTATGGGAGACTCCTCGAAGGTGGAGGTTGGGGATTGGGCGATTGCGATCGGAAGTCCCTTTGGATTGGCCCAGACGGTCACTGCGGGGATCATCAGTGCGACCAAGCGGACCGATCAAGGGATCACACCTTACGACGATTTCATTCAGACCGATGCGGCGATCAATCCTGGCAACAGCGGTGGTCCGCTGTTGAATTTGCGAGGTGAGATCATCGGGATCAATACCGCGATCGCATCGCGAGGGGGTGGGTACAACGGAGTCTGTTTTGCTGTCCCTAGCAACACCGCTTCGCGAGTCCTCGGCGACCTGATCGCCAACGGCAGCGTATCGCGGGGGTTCATCGGTGTTCGACCCGCAGCGATGAGTCCTGAGTTGGCCAAACAGCTATCGCTACCTACGGACCTCAAAGGGGCCTTGGTCGAATCGGTCACCAAGGGGATGCCTGCCGATAAGGCGGGGATTCAGGTCAAGGATGTCATTGTGGAGATCGATGGAGTCGCGATCAAGTCCGACTCGGCCATGCGTCGTGCGATTGGCGAGACCAAGCCTGGCAAGAGTGTTAATGTAAAGATCTATCGCGATGGCAAAACGATCGATGTGCCGGTGACCGTCGCAGCGTTGGACGAAAAAGCTTTGGCAAGCAATGAGCGGCAGTCCCTAGAGCGTGCCCAGAAACTCGGGCTTGCTGTCGATGAGGTCCCGCCGAGTATTGCGAAAAGTCTCCAGTTGGAGGCTGGCGAGGGAGTGATCATCACGGAGATTTCTCGACGAAGCCGGATTCCTGGGGTCAAGGTCGGAGACGTGATCTTGTCGATCAACGGCACACCGGTCAATTCGGTCGAGGACTTTGTCCAATCGCTAGGCGAGATTCGAGCCGGAGAAGCTTTGTCGTTGGTGATTCGCGACGAGAATTCCGAGCGGATGGTAACGATTCGATAGGTGAGCCTCCCGTCGGGCTCGTCCCGGCGGAGGCAGAACTTGCAGCTACCAAGGCTGCACCGCGCTCTCCCTGATATCTTTCTTCCGCCCAAAGGGCGGAAGAAAGATATCAGGGCTATTTTGCGAATAGGTAGCTCAAGAGTCTTGGCCCCGCCGGCATGAAGCCGAATGGCGTTGAATTAGTGAAAAATGGCCTAGATTCAAAGGCCTCCTGCCCTGGATAAGCGTTTCATCACAAGCGCAAACCAAGGCAAGGAGGCCAGCTCAATGAGTCTGTTGAACAGTCTGAAGTCGACCGCCCACCCCGTCAAGTCCCCACCACTTTCTCTGGAGAAGCTCAGGACGCGAATTCAGGAATGGGCGGCAGGTAAGAGCCTAAATCGGTGCCAGGCACCTGGTACGATGCCAGGTTGGATGCTAGCAAATCGGGAGCCTAAATCGGTGCCAGGCACCTGGTGCGACGCCAGGCTGGATGCTAGCAAATCGGGAGCCCAAATCGGTGCCAGGCACCTGGTGCGATGCCAGGTTGGATGCTAGCAAATCGGGAGCCTAAATCGGTGCCAGGCACCTGGTGCGATGCCAGGTTGGATGCTAGCAAATCGGGAGCCTAAATCGGTGCCAGGCACCTGGTGCGACGCCAGGTTGGATGCTAGCAAATCGGGAGCCTAAATCGGTGCGAGCAAATTCGGTGCCAGGCACTTGGTACGACGCCAGGCTGGATGCTAGCAAACCGGAAGCCCAAATCGGTGCAGCCCAAATCGGTGCCAGGCACTTGGTGCAACGCCAGGTCGGATGCTAGCAAACCGGAAGCCCAAATCGGTGCAGCCCAAATCGGTGCCAGGCACTTGGTGCAACGCCAGGTCGGATGCTAGCAAACGCAGGAGCCCAAATCGGTGCCAGCAAGGAGGATGGGGACGCACGGCCTCGGAGGGCCATGCTACGGAGAGCCGACGCA
>Ga0315903_10003855_pt1 | contig 20464 bp, 15 predicted proteins | sample LakEriMetagenome_7_FD_203524 | JGI IMG/M metagenome (GOLD analysis project Ga0315903, IMG submission 203524) | Freshwater fungal communities from buoy surface, Lake Erie, Ohio, United States - Buoy 2 MA119 | ecosystem: Environmental > Aquatic > Freshwater > Lake | place: USA: Lake Erie, Ohio... | reverse complement strand
GAAAACCCAGTTTTCATCTTTATCAATCGCCATGTGATTAGATTTTGCTCGCTTAAATCGCTCGATTTCCGCATCATCATCAGACGTTAACCAACATGCTTTAAAATAATTCCTAGGGACAAAACGACAATTCGCACCGTATTCATGAATCAAGCGGTAATTAATCACCTCAAACTGCAGCTGACCAACAGTTCCGACAATTTTACGATTACCGGGTTGTTGAATAAATAACTGCGCAACCCCTTCATCAATAAGTTGCCGAACCCCTTTATCCAATTGCTTAGATTTTAACGGATCCAAGTTCTCTAATTCTTGGAAGATTTCTGGAGAGAAGCTTGGAATTCCCTGGTACATCATTTTTTCGCCTTCGGTAAGGGTATCTCCAATTTTAAAGTTCCCTGAATCATAAAGTCCAACAACATCTCCTGGAAAGGCTTCATCAATGACACTTTTATCTTGAGCCATAAAGGAAGTTGGATTCGGAAACTTCATTTTTTTATCTGAACGCACATGATAGTAAAATTGATTCCGTTCGAATCTACCGGATACTATCCGTAAAAACGCGATACGGTCGCGGTGTTTTGGATCAAGGTTTGCGTGAATCTTAAAAACAAACCCACTAAACTTCTCCTCTGAAGGTTCTATAAAACGCTTATCCGTTTCTCTTCCACGGGGTGAGGGAGAAATCTCGCAGAAGGTATCCAACAATTCTTTTACACCGAAGTTATTTACTGCTGAGCCAAAAAATACTGGAGCTACATCCCCTGACAAGTACGAATTTCTATCAAATTCATCATATACCCCTTCCACCATCGCTAATTCCTCACGCAATTCAGCAGCAGGTTGTTCCCCAATGATTTCGTCCAACTCCGCATTATTAATATCCTCGAAGGAAACAACCTCTTCGGATATCTTAGTTTTATTGGCAGCAAAAAGATTCAAGCCTTTTTGATAGATGTTGTACACCCCTTGAAACCTATCTCCCATGCCAATAGGCCATGTTAAGGGACAAACTCGAATCGCTAAGGTTTTCTCTAATTCATCTAATAAATCAAACGCTTCTTTTCCGTCGCGGTCCAATTTATTAATGAAAATAATTACGGGTGTTTTTCGCATGCGACAAACCTCCATCAAACGTTTTGTTTGTTCTTCTACCCCGTTTGCGCAATCGATAACCAAAATCACCGAATCCACGGCAGTTAAGGTTCTAAAGGTATCCTCCGCAAAATCTTTATGCCCTGGTGTATCAAGGATATTAATTTGCTTTCCATGATATTGAAAAGCCATAACAGAGGTGGCAACTGAAATCCCACGTTGTTTCTCAATTTCCATGAAATCCGAGGTGGCCGATTTTTTAATCTTATTATTCTTTACTGCACCAGCCGTCTGAATGGCACCACCAAAGAGTAACAACTTTTCAGTCAAGGTTGTTTTACCAGCATCGGGATGCGAAATGATCCCAAAGGTTCTGCGTTTTTCGGTCGCTTCTAGGTTTTTCATGGAAATGAAAAAGACCACACGAGGTGGTCTTTGAAAAGTTATTTAATTCGAATTAGAAAATCTCATTCGCGGCAAAATGAAACGCTCCTTCAATCGCAGCATTTTCATCAGAATCTGAACCATGAACAGCATTTCTTCCTTTACTTTCTGCATATGCTTTACGGATTGTTCCTTCCGCTGCCTCCGCTGGATCTGTAGAACCAATTAGTTTACGGAAAGAAGCAACCGCATCTTCTTTTTCAAGAATTGCAGCGATGATTGGACCAGATGTCATGTATTCTACCAATTCGCCGTAGAATGGACGTTCCTTATGTACCTCATAAAATTTACTCGCTTGTTCAGTTGTTAAGCGCGTATATTTCATTGCTTTGATCGTAAAACCGTCTTGAATAATCATGTCGATAATTTTCCCCATGTGACCATTTTCAATCGCATCAGGCTTAAGCATTGTAAAAGTTCTATTCGTTGCCATTTTATTTGTATTTTGGGTGCAAAGATAGGCAATACTTTTCAGTAACTAAAATGTGTAATTTCGTTAAAATAACTCAAATGCTTAAGTATACCACGGTGTTTTCAATTTTTCTACTTTGGGCTTGTACGCCCACAGAGAAAGCATCAACAAACAACATAAAAAATAAGCCTGAAAAATCCATCGTTAAAACACACAACAAGCCTACAAATCCCGGGCAGCTAAATACAAAAGAACCAGGTCAACAAAATCTTACGCCCAAGCGATTACTGAAGAATGAGCCTTCCACTTTAATTGCAGAAAAAAAACCTCAGGATACATTAACAACGACTTACGAATACACAAATCCCTCCTTAAGCCAATGGGATACACATTTCGGAAATGATCCCAAATGGATGGCTATTTACCAAGAAAGCGTTGATCACTATTTACTAGGCGTGGCGAATAATCTCGAGCGACAACTAGACTTAAGCATTACGCGAAGCATGCTCGTATTTGTTTATGGAAAGAAAATGAATGAAACCTTTCTTCTTAGTCCGGAGTTTGTTGAGTTTGCAAAAAATAAATTTGAGCATTCAACCGAACTGCGTGCGTTTATTCAAACGCACCCAGCGCGAATTATTGAAGATTGAGTGTTTTTGGCAAAGCCTTCTTCTTTGTTGCAAATTCTACAATAATACCAATGGTTGGCTGTACTATCCCCGAGGTGTTCTCAATCAATTTAGTTTTATATCGTGTTGGATCATTTGGATCGATAACCGGAGCACCTGCTGCATCAGTTTCTACCAATAAAATTGGAGCTACCTTAGTTTTATATCCATACAAATTCTGAATATCCAAGTAGAAATTCATATTAAACTTATCCAAAAATAACTTCTTATCGAGGCGTACATTTAATTGATGGAAACTCGCTTCGCGCTCTGTATTCAAGCGGCTGTAATCAAGTAAACCTACCCCATTAATGTTCCAGTTTGAAATTAAACTTGAAGTTTCTATATCATATGGTGTGTAAGGAGAACCTCCAGAAAACAACCAGCGCATACCAAGTTCCCAACCTTTCTTAAAGCGTTTTCCACCCGTTAAAGAAACGATGTGACGGCTATCCCATGCGGTTGGAACATACTCGTCATTTTTATTTTTAAACTCAGAAATCACATAAGTATAGGCAACCACTGCATAAAACCCTTTATACAATTTTTGTTGGAAAAGGAATTCACCGCCATAAGTTCTTCCTTGAGACATACTTTTCACGGCCTCATTTCCAACCACACCGAAATCTGACCCTTGGTTTGCAAGACAAATGGAATCCTTTAAACTGAACGGATAGCGGTCATAATTTTTGTAGAATCCTTCCAATGTTAGCCTAGAACTTGCTTTAGTTCGGTACTCTGCGCCAAGCACAAAATGATCCGCACGAATGTATTGGATGTCGTTTTGTTTATTAACCAAGTCCCCAAGTGAATTTCTATAGCCTAAGATGGTATATGCAGGAATCTGATGAAACCTAGAAACATTGGCATTCAGAGCCAAAGACTCATTAATTCGAAAATTCAAGGAGAGTGATGGCGATAATTGATTCAATGGATTGGCCATTGTTTTCGAATAGTTTGAACCATCCATGCGTAAGCCAAACGAAGCATTTAAACGTTCCTTAAAAAACGACTGACTAACCTGGGTGAAGAACGCATATTTACTCAAGAATAAATCTGAAGTGTAGTCAATAACCTCTGGAAAGCCTTGAATGGTAATGTTCGCGTACGTTTCATTTCGGTAGCGGGCATATTCATACCCAAGTCCAACATTCCATCGAAACCCATTTTTGCGGTAGGTATGTTCCATCCTTACTTTATTTTCAGCTTCGAAGGAGGCATAGTTTTGCAATAAATTAGCAGGTGTTTCTATGAGGTCCTTGTATCGATAGGCTTTATTGTTCAGCATATTTCTAGAAACTACGATATTCTGAATCGACTGTTCTGAGAAATGTTGATAGTTTATTCCGACGGTATAATTCCATTGACTTTGCATTGGGATATTACCAAGAAGAAACTTGTTGTATTCAATTTGTGCGGTATCTGTCAATCCATCATTCACATTGGAATTTAAAGCAAATTGATCGATCGCACCTAATCCAATGAACGAAATTCGGTTCTTCGCATTTAGGTCAAGGTTAACTTTATATTGAAAGTCGTTATACGTCGGTAAGATGGGTAATTTTAATGCAGCAAACAGGAACTGTAAATAGGAACGGCGTGCTGAAAAAATGAAGTTTGCTTTTTTCCCAAGAGGACCATCGAAGGTTAAGGCAGCATCGCTGGAACCCAGCGCGAAATTCGTAATTAACCCATCTTCGTTACCATCCTTTTGTTTGAAGGCTAACACACTACTCAACCCGTTGGCACGATTGGCAGGAAATGCTCCAGAATAAAAATCAACTTCGTTGATAAAGTTTACATTCAATAAACCAACGGGACCTCCACTGGATCCTTGCGTAGCGAAGTGGTTTATGTTTGGTACTTCAATTCCATCAAGGTAGAATTTATTCTCGCCGGGAGAACCACCGCGAATAATAATGTCATTTCTAAACGTAGCCCGAGAGGCTACACCAGGAAGCGCAGCGATTACTTTACTCACATCCCTGTTTGCGCCAGGAAGACGTTCTATTTCAGTCGCATTCAAGGTTTTTAGTGAAACCGGGGACTCTGTATTTCGTTGAAATTTTGGTCCTTTTACCACAACCTCATCAGATTCCTTACCTGAAACGAGTTCTTCCATTGCAAAATCAAGCGTAATGGAGCGGGCATTGGTTACTGTAATTTCATTTTGAAATGAGGGTTTGTACCCGGTAGCTGTAGCTCTAAACGTATAAATCCCTGGAGGCAATTTAGTGAATTCATAATTCCCTTCGGCATCTGAAACGGTTCCTGTAGATAATTCTACAATTAAAATTTTCACCCCATCAAGGGCTTGATTGTTCGTTAGATTTACAGTCTTACCTCGAACGATACCATTCTGAGCAAGGGTTAATAATGGGGAAAGAAATAATAAAATAAAAAGGCCTCGCATGCTGTTGAATTTATTTCAAAACATACGAGGCCGTAAAAAGTTCGTTACCTAAACCCTAATCCTTTCCTAACATTTCATCCTTTAGGCTTTCTTGAGCAGGCGAAGTACCTAACCAAATCGCAAAAAGCGCTTTTTTAAATTCTAATCCAGCAATGGTTCCTTTGAGGTCTCCGTTTTTGTATATTTTAACCCCTTTGCTTGGCACATAATCAAAGTAGATTTTATCTCCATCCTTAAACTCCTCGCTAAGACAAGTCATGAATTTTTTCTGTTCCTCTTGGGTCGCTTTTCCAGAACTTGCATTCTTAAATCCTTCAGTAACCGCTGTTTTAAATTTGTCGCGTGTAACCATAGAAGATACTATTTTTATATGGATACCCATCTCTTCATCCGCCGAAATGATTTTCGATGCATCGGTAGATTTCTTTTTTAAATACAAGGCAGCAACGTACATGTCCATAAAATACTTTTCACGAACCCCAGCGCCATTAATAACGACAGGCACTTCGTTAATGGTTGTTTCCGTGTAAAAAGTTACCCCGTGGTATTCTTTTGTTTTTTTGGTTTGTGACCAGCCTATTGAAACTAGGCTAAGCACAGTCATTAGTAAAGCAATTTTTTTCATGGTGTTTATTTTTTTTCGAAACTACTAAAATATTTTAAATATCACGTTACGGACAATTTCCATGCCTAAGGGTGTCATTATGGATTCGGGATGAAATTGCACCCCGTACTGTTTTGTATGGTGATTTTCGACGGCCATGATTACCCCTTCATCATCAATGGCTGAAATTACATCAGGTTTGAGTCCTTTCACCGCCCAACTGTGGTAAAGCCCAACCTGAATTTTATTCGGAACGTTTTGAAGTAACATTTCATGCGTTACGCAAGTTACAGAACCGGTGATTCCGTGGCGAATGGCATCTAAATTATATAATTCCCCTCCCATATCAAGCCCAAGTCCTTGCATACCAAGACAAACCCCAAACACCGGGATGCGACCCTTACAAAAGGAAATAATGGCTTGCATTGCATGCGTTTCTTGAGGTAGTCCTGGACCGGGCGAAAGGATTACCCCATTAAAGTCAAACAAAAAATTCAAGGCGTCGATTGGAATTTCGTGGTCACTTCGAACCTCAACTTGACATCCTTGCGCTTCAAAATAATGAACCAGGTTAAAAACAAACGAATCGTAAAAATCCACTACAAGTACACGCATTTTGTTCATTTGTTTTACTTTTACAAAGTTAGCTTCATAACGCATCAAACGCGCAATTTTATGAAACAATCCGTAAATATACCAAACGCCCCTGCTCCAATTGGACCTTATTCGCCTGCAATAATCGCAGGAAATCAACTGTTCGTAAGTGGTCAAATTCCGCTCAACCCATTGGATGGAACCTTTAAAAACGAAACGATTGAAGAGGCCACAAAGCAAGTAATGGAAAATCTTAAAAACATTATCCTTGCTGCGGGATTCACTATGAATGAAGTAGTAAAATGTAGTATATTTTTAAAAGATTTGAATAATTTTTCCGCTGTTAATCAAGTGTATGCAAGCTATTTCAGCGAAACACCTCCGGCTAGGGAAACGGTAGAAATCAGTCGACTCCCAATGGATGCCATCGTAGAAATCTCTTGTATTGCAATCAAAGCTTGAAATCTAAACAAGACATAACATTAACGGTCATTATCGTAAATTATAATGTTGCCTACTTTTTGGAGCAATGTTTACTTTCCGTCTTTAATTCAAAAGGGATTGAGCACTTCGAAGTATTTGTTATAGACAATCGAAGCAGTGACGGCTCGGTAGCGATGGTTCAAGAAAAATTCCCACAAGTAAGCCTTATCGTGAACCAAGAAAATGTTGGCTTTTCAAAAGCGAATAACCAAGGAATAAAATTGGCCCAAGGTAAGTATATCGTCTTGTTAAATCCGGACACTGTTGTTGAAGAGCAAACCTTCGAAAAAACAATTGCGGCATTTGATGCGGACGAGCAACTCGGGGGAATTGGCGTTCGAATGGTGGATGGAAAAGGCACATTTTTACCTGAATCCAAGCGTGGACTTCCCACGCCGATGGTCGCATTTTATAAAGTATTTGGCTTATCAAGGTTGTTCCCCAAATCTTCTCGGTTTGGACGTTACCACCTCACTTATTTAAGTGAATTTGAAACCCACGAGGTGGATGTTTTGAGTGGTGCATACATGGGATTAAGGCATGAAGTATTGAATAAAATCGGATTATTAGACGAGGCATTCTTTATGTATGGTGAGGATATTGATCTTTCATATCGCATACAAAAAGCAGGCTATAAGAATTTATATTTAGCCGATACAACAATCATTCACTATAAGGGGGAAAGCACCAAGAAAAGTTCGGTTAATTACGTATTTGTTTTTTACCGAGCGATGATCATCTTCGCACGGAAACATTTTTCTCAGAATTACGCCCTTCTCTTCTCTCTGTTTATTCACTTGGGGATTTATATAAGGGCTTCCTTGGCTGTATCAAAACGAGTTGTAAATTATACCTTTCCTATCCTATGGAATGTCGGTGTAGGTATCCTTGGCTTGTACGGTTTGGCAGAATTATGGAAATCTAATGAAATTGCCTTCCCTTCCATTGTCTATTTCGCAATGATCCCTTCGTATTGGGTAATTTGGTCACTCACGAACTTAATGTCAGGGACCTATGACCCGCCGTTTAAACCGATGAAATTGCTGAAGGGCACCCTAATCGGGACAACCTTTATACTTATTGCGTATGCCTTGCTCCCGAAAGATTTACAATTTTCTAGATTGTTTATTTTAGGTGGAGCACTATGGTTTCTAAGTTGGAATTTAATGGATCGCTTGATTCGATTTTTGATTTTCAAACAATCCAGCGGATGGAATCCATCCCGGAAGAAACGTTTTTTAATTATAGGGGAAGAATCCGAATTCAAACGAATTAAATTGTTGTTACTTCAGCACATGAATGAAGTAGCGTATGTGCATGGAACATATATAAGGGATGTATATCCGGAAGCACGCTACAGTCTGAAAGAATTTGAACACCGAAGCAATTTGAATCTGTATGACGAGTTAATCTTCAGCGCGAAAGATTTAAGTGCCTATCAAATCATCCATTGGATGACTACGATTAAATCAACGCATTTAGACTTCAAAATTGCACAACCTGATGCTGATTTCATCATTGGGAGCAATTCGATTGACACCTCGGGTGAAACGTATCGAATCAATATAAATAAACTAAGTCGACCAGAGAATTTGAGGTCAAAACGCTTTTTTGACCTTACCTTTTCGCTATTACTTATCGCTACGTTACCTATAACGATTTGGTTTTTTCAACATAAAATTGGGGTGTTAAAAAATATATTTAAGGTGCTTATTGGAAAATTAACTTGGGTTGGTTTTATAGACACCACCGATGGATTCAAGGATCCACAACTCCCGGCACTAACACCTGGTGTATTAACACCAAACCTTTATGTAGCAGCTACAGACCGTGGTTTATTGGACAAACTAAACATTTTGTATGCACGAGATTATACAGTTTTAACCGACGTTCAAATCGTATTGACATCCTTTAGAAAACTTGACCAACAAAGCTAAAAATACCCTCGAGTTTTAATCCCTTTTTCATACCTTTGCAGCATCTTAGGAAAGAACTATGGCAGAAATTGAAATTCGTCTACCTAAAATGGGTGAAAGTGTAACTGAAGCAACGATTACAAATTGGTTAAAACAAGTTGGCGATGCCGTTGCATTGGATGAACCCCTAGTAGAGGTGGCAACAGATAAGGTAGATAATGAATTACCTTCAGAGGCAGCTGGTATTTTGATCAAGCAATTATTTCAAAAGGATGAAGTTGCACAGGTGGGTGATGTAATTGCGATCTTATCTACAGATGGAGCGAGTACTGCTGCACCGATTGCAACAACGCAAGCGGTTGAAAGCAAACCCGCAAGCACTCCAGAAATTGCTGCAGTAAATACTCCAGTGGCTAGTACGGTGTCTACCGCAGCTATCAGTTCTTCTAGTCGTTTTTATTCACCTTTAGTTAAAAGCATCGCAAGTCAGGAAGGTTTAAGCCAAGCAGAATTAGATGGTATTGCGGGAACGGGTGCTGAAGGAAGAGTAACGAAAAAAGATATTTTAGCACATTTAGCAGCTAGAACAAGTCAGCCTGTCGCGCCTCAAACCCCTCCAGTTTCGGCAGCAATCAAAACCAACGATCAGAAACCGGCACCAATTCCTGTTGTAGCATCAGGAACGGATGAACTTATAGAAATGGATCGCATGCGCAAGCTGATTGCGGACCACATGGTAATGTCTAAAAGTGTTTCTCCGCACGTCACATCCTTTGTTGAAGCAGATGTAACGAATATCGTAAACTGGAGAAACAAGGTTAAGAAGGAATTTTTCAATCGAGAAGGCGAGAACATTACGTTCACACCGATTTTTATTGAAGCAGTTGTGCGCGCTATTCAAGATTTTCCAATGATTAATGTTTCCGTTAATGGTACAACCATTATAAAAAAGAAAGACATTAATGTGGGAATGGCTACCGCCTTACCTTCTGGTAATCTTATTGTACCTGTCATTAAAAATGCAGATCGATTGAACCTTACCGGCCTGACAAAATCAGTTAATGAACTAGCCAACAGTGCAAGAAATAATAAATTAAAACCTGAGGATATTCAAGGTGGAACCTATACGATTACAAATGTTGGTACGTTCGGAAATGTGATGGGTACGCCAATTATAAATCAGCCTCAAGTGGCCATCTTGGCCCTGGGAGCAATTCGAAAAGTTCCAGCGGTAATTGAAACGCCTGAGGGAGATTTTATTGGTATTCGTCAAAAAATGTTCTTGTCTCACTCGTATGATCACCGCGTTGTTGATGGCGCACTGGGCGGACAGTTTGTTCGTAGAGTGGCTGATTATTTGGAGCAATTCGACATTAACCGTAAATTTTAACTATCTTAACCTATTCAAACACATAGAATTATGAAAAAATTAAGTGTTATTTTTTCCCTGCTTTGTTTTCCGTTTTTTGCTCAAATGAACGAAACTGAAGTAACAGCAATGATTAAATCAACCGATGAGGCGCAACTTGTTGGAGAATGTTCCCGTTTTTTACAAGAGAACTTCTATCATTTTGCTGATTTAGTAACAGATAAGTTATTGACTTTTCAGCCGAAAAATGGAAATTACAATTACCGCAAAGGGTTTATCCTTTTAGGAATGAATAAATCTCCTGAATTAGCGCTGAAGCATCTTGAATTAGCTGCGGGCAAAACAGAAATCAATTATGACATTTATTCCCCAAAAGAGACTAGCGCTCCAAAAGATGTGTTCTTTTATTTAGGGATTTGTCATCATCGCATAGGAAATTTGGATAAAGCGTTGGGCTATTACAATCAATTTTTGTCAGAAACCCAGAAAGGCTCCACATTAATCCCAATGGCTGAGATTCGAGTAAGTCAAATCAATACCGCAAAAAAATTAAGTAATTCTCCAGAAGCAGGCATTGCGTTGACTTCAGTGAATACGCCTTACAATGAATCGGGAGCTTTTATTTCTCCCGATGGAAAATCCTTACTATTTTCCTCTGCGAAACCCTTGAGCGACAACGGTTCTGCAACGTATGTAGAACCTATGTTTAATGTATTACCTGCAAATGTGTATCAAACGAACATGGATCGAAAAGGAAATTGGTCTGAGGTCTCTGGGTTTCCAATCAACGAAGTGAAAATTGACGAACTCATCAGTGGAATTAGTGCAAATGAGCGTGTACTCTACTACTCCAGTTGGAACAATCCGAATGTATTCGTAAGCGAATTAACGAACGGTGTTTTTTCTCCTTCAAAACCGGTGAAACTGAGTGTGAATAACGGCAAAGAAAAATCGGCTCCGTTCAACATGCAGCTTAATGTAAGCCAAGACGGTAAGTATGCTTATTTCGTTTCAAATGCCCTGAGTGGAAAAGGTGGCTGGGATCTTTTTGTTTGCGAGAAAAATGGCGAAACGTGGTCTGAAGCAAAAAACTTGGCCATGATTAATTCCGAAGCAGATGAAATGGCTCCATTTATTTCATTTGACGGAAAAACACTTTATTTTGCTTCGAACAATGCGCAGAGTATTGGAGGTTATGACATATTTAAATCTACCAAAGATGAAAACGGAATGTGGTCAAAACCCACTAATCTTGGGCCCGCAGTGAATTCATTCTCTGATGAGGTATATTTTAGTGTTACTGGCGATGGAATTACCGGATACGTAAGTTCCAATCGTTTGAGTTCTATGGGTATGTATGACATTTTTCAAGTGAATCCAAACGAAACCCCTTCTGCCGTTGCGATGCTTGACGGAAGAATCATTAATACGAAAGGTAATCCAATTCCTGAACAATCATACATTACGCTTAAATGTACCAATTGTGCTAATTCCACTGAAACCTTGCTTTCTCCGAGAATGCGCGACGGGGTATTTGTTGCTTCGTTAGAAAAATGTAAGGAATATGAACTCGCATATTACTATGGACCGTTGACAAGCAAGCCTTACACGAATCGATTTAATACCACATGTGATGCATCGTTTGAAATCATTAATAAAAAAGTCCTAATCATTGATGAGGATTCTAAAATCATTCCTTTCCCTACCTATGAAATTAAAGGAGTTGTTGTAGACATAGAAAATGGTGCTCCAATTGCAAATGCCTCAGTGAATATTACCATTGACGGAAAAACTGCCACGGCAATTAGTGGAGCGAATGGTCTGTACCGAAGTGAACTGATCGCCTCCTACGAATATGAGTCGCACATTGCGGGAGAATTAAGCGCAGGAGCTGATGGATACTTAAATGCATCTTCCAAAGTTAATACTGATTTATTGGAAGACTCCGTGGTTACCGTGAACTTCAAATTAGAGGCGACACAAAAAGGATTTATCGGTCCGTACATGGTGAATTATCAATTTGACCGTTACAACTTAACCGACTATTCTAAAAATAAATTGAAAGAAGTTATTCAAGTAATGAATGATAATCCAAGTTTGAAAATTGAAATCCGTTCGCATACAGACAGCCGCGGACCGGCTATTTACAATCAGTGGTTATCCGATATGCGTGCAAAAACGGCCATGAATTATATTAAATCGTTTGTTGTTAATCCGGAGCGTATTACAGCCAAAGGTTTTGGGGAAACTGAATTGCTTAAACCGTGTGGTGATGGTGTGACATGTTCTGATGCCGACCATTTAGCGAATCGACGCACCGAGTTCATCATCTTGAAATAAGCGTTGAATGCGTCTTAACTTAACGAAACCCCTATGTTTCTTTGATTTAGAAACAACGGGAATACAACTAACAAAAGACCGCATTGTACAACTTGCTGCAGTTAAGTTATTTCCTGATGGGCAACGTGAATCAAGAAACTACCTCGTTAATCCTGAGATCAATATCCCTGATGATATTGCTGCAATTCATGGGATTACGAACGAAATGGTGAAAGACGCACCAAAATTAGCCGACCTGGCCAACGAAATTATTGACTTTATTGGAGATTCCGATTTAGCAGGGTACAATTCTAATAAATTCGACATTCCCTTCATGGTGGAAGAATTCTATCGGGTTGGACAACCCTTTCCCATGGAAGGTAGAAATTTTGTAGATGTTCAGAACATCTTCCATAAAATGGAACAACGAACCTTAGCTGCTGCCTACCAGTTTTATTGTGGTAAACCTATGGAGAACGCGCACGATGCATTATATGATACGGAAGTAACTCTTGATGTTTTTCTTGCACAACTATCCCGTTACGAAGAGCTTACACCTGAAATCCCTGCCCTTGCCGCATTTTCAAGTAACAGTCCGTTAGGAGCTGTAGATTTTGCCGGAAGGTTGGCCAAGAATCAAGCGGGTGAAATCATGTACAACTTTGGCAAGCACAAAGGAAAAACAGTTGAAGCGGTCATGAAAATAGAACCGGGGTATTACGGTTGGATGTTAGATGCGGATTTCCCGTTTCAAACTAAAGATTGCTTGCGCGCAGAGGTAAGTCGCCTTAAAGCACTGAAAGAATCCAATAAAGAAGCCGGTTTTCAAGATAAACTCAACCAATTGTCATCGAAATTCAATAAAAAATGAAAATCATTTGTATTGGACGAAACTATGCGGATCACGCGGCAGAAATGAAAGCGGAACTTCCAAGTTCCCCCGTCTTCTTCATGAAACCAGACACCGCAGTCTTAAAAGATGATGTCTTTTATTTTCCTGGATTTACCAATGAAATCCATTATGAATGCGAATTAGTAGTGAAAATCGATCGTGTAGGCAAACACATTGATCCGGCTTTTGCGCATAAATATTATAGCAGTGTTGGGTTAGGAATCGATTTTACAGCCCGCGACCTTCAAGCTGAATGCAAAGCCAAGGGACTTCCATGGGAACTGGCGAAAGCCTTTGATCAAAGCGCCGTGGTATCATCCCAATGGCTTCCAATTACACCCAAGGAATTTGATTCCCTTTCCTTTGAATTTCACCAAAATGGGGTACTCAAACAACATGGGAATCCAACGATGATGTTATTTAACATCGACCAAATCATTGCGTATATCTCAAAATTCATCACGCTTAAAACAGGAGATTTAATATTTACCGGAACACCGGCAGGTGTTGGTCCGATTGCTATAGGCGATGAATTAGTAGGCACCTTGAACGGACAAGAAATGTATCGAATTTCGGTAAAATAAGGGCCTAGCGTCTCGTAAATTCAATTAAAGTTTCACGACTCTTCCTATCGGTTTTCCCGCATGATACATGAGGTAAACCCCCTGTTTCACATCCGTTAAAGGTAAGATACAGTCCATAGAATCACAGGGGTAATCCAGTATGCATTTTCCTGAAAGATCAAGCAAGGTGATTCTACCCAAATTCACCGATGATCTAACGGTGATGTCATTACGTGTTGGATTAGGATACAAGGTAATGGTAGGGTCAACTAATTCGGTTTGACTTAAATTACTCCCTACTTCATGCTCTAATCGAAATATTCCACCTAAATCTTGTCCAACATATAGATCTAAGCGACCGTCGTGATCAATATCATCCACTGCAACTGCGGAAAATGAACCGAGTTCCATTCCTAGAAAAGGAAAGGCACGCAAGTTAAAGGTATCGTTTAGGTGATTATCAATGCTGTCATAAAACCGGATTTTCCCGTCATAGGCACCAATCATGGCATAGGTGGTATCTTGCCAGCGGAAAAAATGGGGTTGCGGAAACCCATCCGGGGTACTTGTAACAATGTCTATCCCCCCAAGCGTTGCATCCACTAAGGTAAAGGTTGGAAGTGCAGCAGTTCCAGTATTTTGAAAATATTGAAGCGTTCCTGTTTTTTCACCAATGATCAAATCCAATACGTTGTCTTTATTCAAATCAAACAATTGCGGTGCAGCAAACTGTCCAACATCGATCCCTTGGAATTGGGTTTGGGCCGCACCAAAAACCGGGGAAGCACCTGTACTTTGATTTGGATAATATCGTAATGAACCATCCTCTAGTCCCAAAATTAATTCTGGCCTCCCATCTCCCGTTAAATCGCCGAAGGTTGGCATGATTCGAAATCCGAGGTTCACTTGACTTAAGTTCAAAAAATCATTGTCTACAAAGGTAAATACCGGATTCGCTAAGGTTCCCGTATTTTTGTAATAAGCGATGCGTGATTCGGTTAAGAGCGTCTGTTTATAGGCAAAATAATTAGCCACGAACAAATCAGGCAAGCCATCATTGGTGACATCAGCAAACACTGGAACGGATCCAATGCCATGTTCAATCATATCGCGTTGCAGGAAGGCATCGGTTTCATAAATAAAATTGGGTAAGGTAAGTGACCCTTGATTCTTGTACTTCCAAACACTGTGCTCATTCTCCGAAGTACCTTTTGCATTCGGACTACAAAGCAAGTCCTTCTTTCCATCAAAATCCACGTCCAAATAAAAAGCACCAGGAAACAATTTGAGGTCTAAGGATACTGAGTTTGAAGGGAAATTAGGGTCTACTGAGACCATCTGTGAATTAGTATTCGGATTGGTTCCACCATTAATCAACTTGTTCAAATTTCCATAGGCAACATCCCCAATCAATAAATCAAGCACGCCACTGTTGTCTAAATCAAGCGCCAACAAGGTAGAACCGGCATGTGCTTTTTCTTCATCTTCAGGTTTAGTGATTATCGGTAATTGCGGATTCGGCACATTTCCCGTGGTGCATAAACTTCCAGAATCGAACAGGGTAATTGCATTCGAAGTAACTTCTTCCCTGAACCCACCCCAGCATTTATTTTTAAGGACATAAATCAAGCTGTCGCAATGGCCATAGAGTTCTTTAGACATGTTCTTGTGATACTCTACATGATCCCCAGCAATAGAAAAGGTTAATATATCCAAATCTGAATCTCCGTCCACATCAACAATGGCAGGAATATCGGCAGAACTCACATAGAGTCCCATATACATGCCGTTATAATCTGAATAGAGCAAGTTCTTTTCAAGGACCCATTGCAACCCTACTCCACTGTTACCAGCGTTGCGATAAACTTTTACGCCGCCGATTCCATAGGTAAACAAATCATTTTTCCCATCCAAGTTATAATCTGCCAGAAACATGCGATAACGCACATCCGAGGGAAACAAGGCATCACCATAGGGATTGAATTTATAGGAATGTGCAGCTCCTTGAATCCGGTGCTCAAACACTCGGATTTGGTCGTTGCTTCGATCTAACAAAATCAAATCCATGTCCCCGTCGTAATCATAATCCAGCTCAGAAAATTGCGCGTAATTTATTCCTCCTGCCCATGGAAACTTGAGGGTATTCCCTAATTTAATTACGGAAATAGAATCGTTGTAATTGAATTGAAACTGAGCCACATACGAATTCAATGCGAACAGGACGCCTGTTAAAACTAAGAATCGGATGTAAACAAAAGGATTCATGTTGTAAATTTACGGAAGAAAAAAATAGCATATGCAAAAGCCTTTATTAATACTCATCCTCTTCATTACATCGCTTGGATTCGCTCAACAACAGTTAAATGTTTTATTTATTGGAAACAGCTACACCTACGCGAATGATCTGCCTGGCACATTCGTTCAACTTGCAGCAGCGATGGGTGATCAAGTGAATGTAGATTCAAAAACCAACGGCGGGTTCACGTTTCAAATGCATGCACAAGATCCGGTTAGCTATCAAAAAATTAATGCGCAAGCATGGGATTATGTAGTGATTCAAGGGCAAAGTCAAGAGCCGTCATTCCCTTACCAGCAAGTGAATACCCAGTCGCTTCCTTACGCGATGCAATTGGCGGATTCAGTATATGCAAATCATTCCTGTGCACAGGTGAATTACTTTATGACTTGGGGAAGAGAAGTTGGTGACCCCCAATGGGATAGCATCAATACCTTTCATAAAATGAACGCGCGCTTGCGGGATGCCTACCTTCGAATTGCCGATTCGAGTATGGCTTCGGTGAGTCCTGTGGGAGTGGCATGGCGTTATATTCGAGATACACAACCCAGCATTCAACTGTATGTTGGCGATGGGTCGCACCCATCTGTTGCGGGTACGTATTTAGCAGCCTCAGTTTTTTATGTTTCTTTATTCCACAAAGCAATTACACCAAATTTAGCATACACGGCAGGTTTGGATGCGGTAACAGCTCAACACTTAGTGGATGCCGCCAACTTAGTGGTATTGGATAGTATGGATACGTGGATGTTAACTCATCCGGACTCTTTAACTCAGGTAGCGATTAGCGCACAAGCGGGTGGTATTCCAGGTGGCTATCTTTTTGAAGCGAACTGCAGTCATTGCGATCAAATCACATGGGATTTCGGAGACAATCAAATTGGGTCAGGGGAACAAGTAGCACATACCTTTGCAAACGGGACCTATTGGGTAACATGTATGGTCACTGGACCATGCGGTCAAGCCATCGATTCAATACAAATAAGCGTTGGAGCAAATGGTATTTCAGCCCTTGAATCACACATTTCAATCAAATCACTTGATGAACAACAATGGCACATTGAAGGCAATAATTTAAATCTTAGCGACATTAAAGCCTTTGATTATACAGGTAAAGCGCTTGAGCTAACACTACAAAATGCATCGAAGGACGCCATACGCTTCTCACTTCAAACTTCATTTGCATTCATCTGCTTGAACGGACAATATTATCGCTTGCCGGTGAGGGAGTGATTATGACCGGCCCTTCGACAGGCTCAGGGACCGGTTATTAGATGATAAAAAAAATAACATTGGGGGTCCCTGAGCTTGTCGAAGGGATCACAACTCCACAGCCACTTCGTTGCGTCTGGCGATGATATCCCACGGCGCATTGTAAGCCATGAATAAGAAGGGTTCTTTATAGGATATCTTGGCTTCATCCAAGATTTGTTTCAATTTAAGCTGATGCTTTTCGATGCGTTTGTCGTTTGCCCAACCGCCAAAGCGAATCACTGCCAAACGCTTTGCGCCAACTTCAGTAATGTTCACATTAGCGGAGTTCGGGTTTGGTAATTCGTTCTTCGCATATTGTTTAGGCATAACAAAATACATGCTCGCCTCGGATCCTTGCTCCATGATTACCGGAGAGGTCATCGCGATTTTCTGCTTGTTTTGATTATTGCCAAAGATGTATGAGGCAATGCTTCGGAATCCTTGCGATCCATATTGATCAAAGGATGCTCCCTCCAATGATGTTTTGGCTACAACCATTGCCGAATAGGCCCTGATTTCTACGTTATTTTCTAGCACACGTTCTACGGTGTATGCTGGTTTTTCTATTCGTGACATGTAAAATGAATTAAGCCCAATCAACAGGAATACTCCAACAGTGAGCCAAGTAAAGATACGTTTCATAGGGGTGGTTTACACATAGAACAACTAAAAGACAGAAAAGGTTGGTAATGTACTAAATCTATTCAATTGTTTAGCGGCCCTTCGACAGGCTCAGGGACCGCAAATCGACAGGCTCAGGGACCGGTTCAGAATAATACTGGGGGTCCCTGAGCTTGTCGAAGGGCACCCAGTGATATAAATTAAACTTTTCTACTTAACTCCTTACTTCTGAATCCAGAGCGATTCTGTAATGCGTTGTGTTGATCCCAACAATTGAATCACATACATTCCCGAAGGAAATGCACTGATATCTATGGTGTTTTTTCCTTGATTTTCAAGCGCTTGGCGCAACACCATTCTTCCCATGGCATCAACTAAGGCGATTTCATCAATGGCTACGTCGGCATCCACTTCAATGGTAAGTTGGGTTGTTGCTGGATTCGGATAAATTTTATACCCTAAGCCATGATCAAGTACCCCAGCACATCCTTCTACCGTGATTGGCATGCTGTAAAAGCCAGTTCCTGCGCTATTCTCCACGTACAAGGTTGCATGGTAGGTACCCGCTTGGGCGAAGGTAACTTGCGGATTCGCTTGAGTGGAGTATTCAGGAGTTACTCCAGCAGAAAAAGACCAAAAAAATGCGTTCGTTCCTGCCGTGCCATCGTACGTTAGTTCTACAGGATTACCTACACATACCGGATTGGAAAGCACTGAAAAGTGGACGGTAGGAACCGTTTCAGTTTGACCATCGTTACGCGTATACCAAATGGGAGAGGTAAAGATTTCATCCCCGTCCATTTGTACGATTCGAGCATAGTAGTAATACGTTTCTCCATTCTGAATGCTGTGATTGTAAGATGCCGTATTTTGCGCCCCTATTTGAGTGAGTAAGGTAGCTTGTTGCCCACTTCCCGGAACTCCATAATAAATGGAAATGTAATTGATGGCTTCAGAAATATCCAAATCGATGCAATCAATGAATATCGTAGGATTACCTGCTTGTTCAATGATGCTCCCCATCGGTTGTTCGTTGATGCGGAAATCTGGTCTAAAATTCCAATCGTCGGTGGAGTAAAAATGCATTTTACGCAAGGCGTACATGATGTCATTCTTGGTAAGGTTTGGTGCTAACAATCCCATTCTCCCCTGCTGTGAACGACCAAACACACTGTAATGGGTATCGTGATCTAGACCAATCCCAACATGGTATCCTTGCTTGAGTAACTGGGTATACCGCGACCAATAGGACCCTGTGGATGGATTGCTGTAGGTAAAGTTTTGTGAGAACGCGGGACCGCTTCGAAATGGCATGCCCACCACCGCCTGGTCAGCATTGAAATCCCAAGGCTTGATTAGAAGGGAGTCAAAATCTGCCGCTTGTGGATGTGCTAGATAGCCGAAACAATTGGGCTTGCTGTTGATTACATTCCAGAGCCCTTGAAAATCGGTAGGCTGCACATATTCATCGTACAAATTATTTTCCCAGCCGATTAAGCTATCATAGCCATAAATCAGCACATGTCCACCTTGAGAAATGATCCCCCACTCCATGCCATAAAGCGCAATGAACGTGTCTTCTATAGTAGCTAACTCTGCATCGGCTACACCGTTATAATAATTCTGCTTACTGGCCATCCCAGCCGCACTGTGATTGTGCTCCGAAATGCCATAAAAATCAATGTGCTCAGATTCGTTCGCATAGAGAAAATCTTGATACGGTGTATACATCCCCGACGTTAAGCTGTCTTTGTTCCCATCTGAATACCCCGAGTGTGCATGTATATTCCCGAAGTAGAAATTGTACCCTTGACCGAAAAACAAGGTACTTGAACAAGCAAGAAAAAATACAAGTAGCGATTTCAACATTAACGTAAAGGTAGTTAAAATAAGGGGCTGCTAAAAGAAGAGGTCGCCTATCTCAAGAAAATCATAGACAGCCTGCTAAAATAAACCAGTTGAACACCACAGGTGATGATTCACCCACACACCGTCACATGAATACACTTCGATTCAGGACAAAGCAAAATTTTACCTTCGCGTTGCATTTGCGTGAGCACTTCCTGCAAGGCATTCATACCGATATTACAGTTTTTATCGGAACTCGTTAATTTATAGATATCAAATGCCACCCCATAAGAATGCGGGGAATGGTCTCTTGTACAGGCATTTGGGTATCGGTCACAAATTTGAGTTTGCTGAACTTGACTTCGTGTGATGGAACTCACAATAAAATAGCTCTTTTTTTCATTAGGTTTTTGAATACGCTCCCTAAAACGCTGACCGAGTTCATACAGTCGCTTTTTCGCCAAAGGCGTTAAATGGGCAGAACTGTAGTCAAGATTGGAAATACCAAAGCCTTCCGCTTCATCGACAGGAACTAACCTTCGTCTTCGAATCCATTTCACCCGAGACGCCTCATTTTTTATGTACATCCCATTGGTAATGCGTTTTGCGGTAGGTTTATGTTTGGTTGGATAATCATCCTTCTGCAAAGCCAACGAAGACCATGTACAGTCGC
>Ga0315903_10003854_pt1 | contig 20464 bp, 22 predicted proteins | sample LakEriMetagenome_7_FD_203524 | JGI IMG/M metagenome (GOLD analysis project Ga0315903, IMG submission 203524) | Freshwater fungal communities from buoy surface, Lake Erie, Ohio, United States - Buoy 2 MA119 | ecosystem: Environmental > Aquatic > Freshwater > Lake | place: USA: Lake Erie, Ohio... | reverse complement strand
TCTGCCGAGGTCACGGGGCGCCGATGCCGCTGGCGACGATGGCCGCGGTGATCACGTCGGCGATGGCGGCTTTGGCCGCGTCTTTGACGGCGGGGTCGGTGCTGTAGAGCGCCGGGCAGTGCTCGTCGATCAGGGACTCAAAGGCGGGGCGCACGCGCTCGCCGGCTTCGTCGGCGAGGGTGACGGCGCGCAGGTTGCTGATCTGCATGAGGGCCTCTCAGGGGACGCGGGAGGTGGTGCGCTCGAAAATCTGGATGCGCTCGATGGCAGTCGAGCACGCGCCGCCGGAAGCTGCGCCGTTCCAACTGTAGAGCTGGACGTAGATGGTCGACCCGCTAAAGAGCGGCGCTTCCAAGCCTGCGTTCGGCCCGCTGCTATCCCCTCCGATGTCGGCGAGGTAGGTTGCCGATCCGCTGTCGGGGTTGCGGGTGCCGCCGGTCGCAAACAGGGTCCGCGCCTTGCCCACGACGCGCACGTCGGTTTGGACCAGCGTGGTGCCGTCGCGCCAGCCGGTGGGGACCGACGCGGCAACATCGGCCACCGACGCGCCTTTGCGGCTTTGGAGCTTCACGAGGTTGCCGGCGGTGTTCTGCCACACCGCGCCGCTGAACTCGGTAGACGCCTCGCTGCCCGATGCGATCGTGACGCCGGTCAGGGCACGCTGGCCGGTGCCGGTGGCCATATTGACGCGCCAGCGCACCAACACGAGCACATCATCGGTGCTGCCGACGCTCGGGCTGACGGGGATCGCGGCGCGCAGGCGGTAGGCGGTCGAGGCCACGGCACCGGGGACGTCGGCGATCAGGCCGCGGGTGGCGTCGACGCCTGCCGTGCCGGTGGTGATCGTGCCGACGGACATGCTGGCGTTGACGGTGACGGTCGATGCGTTGGCGAGGGTGACCGTCTTGTCGCCGGTGGTGGTGAAGGTCTGCGCGGTCGCGCCCACGAAGTTGACGTCGCCGATTTTGGTCCACGCGCCGGGGATGGACCCGCTCGACTCCACCGATGCGTAGTAGGGCAGGCTGGGGACCTCCTGCCCGTCGGCGGTCCGGGTGACGGTCAGGGTGCAGATGATCCCCTGCCCGTCCGACGTCGGCAGGACCCACGGCCCGAGCCCCGATCCCGACGACGGGGTGACAGGGTCGCCGGTCGCCGTGTCGGTCGCGGTGAGGGCGTAGGTGATGCCCGAGGCCGGGGCGTCGGGGTGGGTCCACGTCAGAGAGACGGACGTGGTGCCCTGGGCCTCGGGCGGGCCTTGCGTGGGCGGGGTGGGGGCGGTGAGGGGGTCTGCGCCGCCTCCGACCTCGATCTGTACGTAGCCGCGGCGGCCGCTCATCGTCCGACCCCAAGCTCAATCGAGACTGCGGCGGTCCCGCTCTGGGCGGCGAGAAAGATCGAGCGGTTGGGAATGACTCCGACCGTGCCGGGCTTGTCTTCGGCGTCCCGCATCACCACGGAGAACTTGCCCTCGCTGCCGCTGACGGAAACCGACACCTTGTCAGAGGTGCCGCTCGCCGCCGCGCCGGCGACGGGCTGCGTCCGGCCTGCCACGCCGTTTGCCAGCGCGTAGTACATGCTCGCCGAGGACGTGATCACGACGACCGTGCACCACGACGGCAGGATGATCTCGTGCCAGTTGGTGTTCATGGCGCTGTCAAGCAGCCGGGTCGCTGGGGCGCGGAGGTATCCAGACAGGTCAATCGTGGCCATCGGTCAGACCTCCAAGCGGTCGGCGGCGTCATCGGGGAGCGTCGCCAGGGTCAGGCTCACTATACCCCGAAGCGGGTCGGGCTGCACGGAAACGACCATCGCCAGCCGGGCCGACCATCCGAGCGCGGTGCTGGCATAGAGCCCGCCGGCGTAGGGGTACGTCCACCGCACCACGTCACCGGGGCACAGATCCCAGACGTCGAGGCCGACCACGTCACAGGTGATCGACTCGCCGAGCACCCATGCCCATACCTTCAGCCGGGCCAAGGTCGCGCTGCGCACGTCGGAGCCGTAGGCCCAGAGCGACGCGGACACGTCGTAGACCTTGAGGACCGCTGACGGGTAGGACCGGACCGGGGAGCCTGCCGACGACGTGGCGGACGTGTCTTTGACGCCGACGTTGCCATAGGTCAGGTTTGACCAGTCTGGGGTCGCCACGCTCAGCGACGCGGGTTCGACCTGCGCCGGGTCGATCCCGTACCGCTGGACCCGGGCCGTCGCGGCGCTCTGGGGGCGGAGGTCCTGACAGCAGCGCAGGGTGATCAAGCCCTGTCGGACAGTCAGGAACACGCCGTAGGGCGCGATCACGCCGTTGAGCCATGCAAGGCCGTCGTCGGGATTCGGGTCAACGACGACCTCGATCTCGCCCCCGCCGGTCATGCTGGTCAGCGCGCTGTTCGTACTGCTCTGGATGTCCGCCACGTCGACGTGTAGGCCGTCCCGCAGGCCGTATCCCCACGTCTCGGGCAGGACGTCATAGGCGCCGTTGGTGCCTGCGCCGGTCGACGTCAGGATCTTGCAGACGAAGGCCGGGATGGTCCCGAAGACGAGCGGCACGTACTCGACAACGCTGCCCAGCGCGGCGTTTACGGCGGTGGTGCCGTAGGTCACCGACGCGCTGACGCCGGTCAGGCGGTTGGGTCCTGTCGCTGACCCGGTGAACCGCAGGTAGAAGGCCGCCGCTCCGCTTGCCGGTGTGATCTTGACGACGCCGGTCGCCCCGGTCTGTCGGGTCGCCGCAGGCTCGGCCGCGCCGATGGTCAGCGTGGTGTCTCCGACCGTGTAGCCGGCCGAGAGCGTCGTCGGGGCGCGGTACTTGGAGAACAACTGCGGCTCGGCCTTCAGGTCACCGCCGCCGGCCCATCGAGCGGTCAGCGCTGCGACGATATCCCAGACCTCGAAGGTCAAGACGCTGTCCGCGCCGATCTCGGTCTTGGAGATCCGCCCCTGCGCGATGGTCTGAAAGTCGGTCCACGCATCGCCGGGAAAGCCCATGCGCAGCCGCACCACGGTCCCGCGACCCAAGGCGCGCAGGATGGTCAGGCGCCGGCCCTCTTCGGGTGCGCCTGCGATGACCGCGAAGCGCCACGCGCCGGACTCCGGCACCCATTCAATCGGCTGGACGCTGTACTGACCGAAGGTCAAACCGTCGACATGGAGCCACGGATAGACCGTCTGCAGCGCGCCGGCGGTGATCGGCGCCGAGGCAAACAGGTCGAGGCTCTCTTCGGACTGGATCACGAAGATCGGCGCGAGCACGCCCGCGGCGAGTCGCTCCCGGAAGACCAGCGGCCACCCCATCAGGTCCGCCCCTGCAGCCCGCGGGGCGCGCTCAGGGTGGCCGACCCACGCGGGGCCCGGCCGATGGCCTGCTCCAGCGACCTCAGCAGCGCCGACGTGTGAGGCGTGGTCGACGTTCCGAGCGCGACGCCCCGCAGCGCGGCGAGGTGCCCGGGGTGCTCGATCAGCGGGAGCGTGAGCGTGTGGTATAGCTCGCGGTCGCTGACCAGCTCGGCGATGTCGCCCGGGTCGAGCGTCAAGACCGGCCAGAACCCGTAGGGGCGGATCGCGATGGGCGTGCTGCGCAGGTTGCCGTAAACACCGCTCTGCAGCGTCAGGATGCCCGACGACGACACCGAAGAGAAGGGGCGGTCCTCAAGCGCGCTCTCGGGGTTCGGCGACTGGATCAAGAGCCGGTCTCCTGCGACGAGCGCCGCGGACGGCTCCCACGCGGCCATCTGTGAGCCGCCGCTGGTGAAGAGGATCGACTGCCCCGCGTTGATCGGGCGGTCGCTGAAGGCAAGGATGGCCTTGGACGGCTCCAAGGCGAAACCGACCGCGCCGCCCCTGCGCAGGTGGGCGATGAGCTGCCGATAGTCGTCGACGTCGGCGGCGGGGATCTGCGGGACCTCAATCGTGACCCGCCATCGGCTGCCGTACTGGACCCGGACGGCGAGCCCGCCGGGGGTTGACGCCCCGTCGGCGAGGCTCTCTTGCACAGCCTGCAGGTCGGACGGGTACACGTCGAGCGTGTTGAGGCGCGCCGATCCCCATCCGTACCAGTAGAAGCGCGAAGCCGACATCAGGTGCCCCCGATCACGGTTGTACCACGCCGCAGACCGCCAGGACGGGTCATCCGGTCGAGGTCACGAAGGGCGCGCGGCACCACGTCGGGGTGGAGGCTGGCGGCCTGCAGGACCAGCGTGGGGCCTCCCTGCGCGCTCTGGCGGCTGCGCCCGGTGCGCGGGTCGGTCGGCTGCCCGGGGCGGCCTCGGGGGTCGGTGACGGCGAGAGCTGCGGCCTGCAGGTCCCGAAGCTCTTGGGCGCGGCCCTCGCTGACACGGCGGCCTCGGCCTTGATCCCCGGGCGTGAAGATGTCCTTGAACCACGATTTTACGCGGTCCCACGTCTCCCGCCACCACTCCCGCACGCCGTCGGCGATGCTGCGGGCGATGCCCCGGAAACCGCCGATGTCGCGCCACCAAAGGACGATGCCGCGGACGATGGCGACGGGTAGCTCGATGAGGATCGCGACAAACATCCGGGGCACGTTGGCGATCAGGGCGGGGATCAGCTCGGTGATCAGCGTCACGACAAGGTCGGGGATGAACTTGCGGACCAACGCAGGCAGCATCTTGAAGCCCGCGATGAGGCCGTCAACGCCGGACATCAGGCTCTTAGACGTAGCGCCCGCGCCCTGCTGCCCGAGCGCGGTGATTCCGCTGATCGCTGCGCCGATGGCTGCGCCGTAGGGGCCGGCGACCGCGGCGATCTTGCCGAGCATGCCGTCCTGGCCGGCGAAGGCATCGGCAAACTTTGCGGCGAGGGCGGTGACGCCCTTACTCATCGCTCCGGTGATGTCTCCACCGATCACGTCACCGATGGCGCCACCGACCCGGGCGCCGCGCTGGACCGCCTTGGCATACTCTGCGCCGAGGGTGGTCATCAGCCCGCGGAGGTCCTTCTCCACGCCTGCCAAGCCCGACACGACACCGTTGACCAGCGCGTCGGTGACCTGACCCGAGAGGTTATCAGCCCAGCCCTGCAGGCCCGGGTTGTCCGCAGCCAAGCGTTGCGCATCGCTGAGAAGCAGGGTCAACCGCTGATAGTCGTCGAGCACGTCCTGCGGCGGGGCGATCTGGTTGATCGCCGCTTCGAGGTCTCGGGCCGACTGGATCGCCGCGGGCGGGATGAGGTCAGCCGGGACCGACAGGGCGGACTCAAGGCGCTCGCGGTCTTGGAATGCATCGAGAGCCTTGACCAGATCGTCATACTTGGCCTTCAGCTCTGACAGGTGCCGCTTGGATTCTTGCCGGGCCTTGTTGGCGGCCTCTTCGCGGTCCTTCTCTTCGGCCAGCGCCCGGCCGTACTCTTCTGTGGCAGTGATGATGCCGAGGCGCTCGGTGTAGAGCTTGCCCAACTCATCGCGCTCCTTCTCGGCCGCGGCGAGCTTCTCGGTCGCGGTCTGTCGGGAGATCGCCGCCTCTTCGCGCTGCGACTCGGTGAGACTGTTTAGGACGCTGGTGTCCTTCATCTTCGCGTCAACAGCGTCGATATGCGCCTTCTGCTGCTCAATCGTGAGCGCGATGTCGCGGCGCTTCGACTCAACCTGATCGTCAAGGGCGATCCGGGACCGCTCGGACTGCGCGGCGTAGCGGTCGATCTCTCCGGTCAGCTCTTTGAGTCCGATCTCGGCGTCTTTGTTTGCAGCCCGAAGTCCTGCGATGGCAAGCCGCACGCCGTCGATCTTCTCTTGCGCAGTCGCGGCGCGGTCGCCAGTCTCTTGCAGGCGGGCGCCCAGCCGACCGTTCGCGTCGTCAGCGTCGGTGGTCGCGTTCTTGAGCGCGATCATCGCTGTCACGAGCGCGGCGGCTGCGATGGCTACACCCGCGAGCATGCCAGCCACGGGCGCCAGCTTTGTCAGCATCCCACCGAACGACGCTTTGAGCACTTCGGCCGCTTCGGTGGCGTCGCCCAAGGCTGCTGCGATCTCCGGGCCCTGCTGCATCAGGACCATAAACGGAGAGCCGCCGCCAGCCAACTGCTGCCCGACGTCCATCAGGTTGTAGCGGAGGGTCATCACCCGTCCGCTCAGGTTCTTGATCTGGTCTGCCTTGCTCCCGTCCGGATCCGGGTCAGGGATCGGCGGGATGGGTGACGGCGAGGGCATCGGGCCGGGTGTTGGTGATCCGTCCGCCCCTTGCTGTCCGCGCGGCAAAAACCGCCCGTCAGGGCCACGCTGGGGACCGACCTTGCCCTGCTGTGCCGCCAGCGCAGCCGCAGCCCGCGCCGCTTCCTCCGACGCCTGCGCCTGCCGCTCAAGCGCCGCCGCGGTGTCGGCCGCCTGTTGATCGAGCGCGTCGCCTGACTTGGTGACGGCGGCCTGTTCGCTGGCCAACTTGTCAGCGTTGCTCGCCGCAGCCAAAAACGCCCGGCTGGCCTCGTCTTTGGCCCGGATGATCGCCTCGATGATGTTGTCTGCCAACGGCTACCTCATCGAGTCGGAGAGGGCGGAGAGGAGCGCGGGAATGGGGCCGTGCTCTGCGTCGTGAGCATACCCCGCGCGGGCGCAGACTGCATCCCAGACCACGGCCTCCCAGGGGTCGGTCAGGCCGAGGACTGCGGAGGGTCGCTGGCCATACCGGCGCGCGGCGAGGTCTGTGGTGACGGCGAGGTCAGGATCAGCCCGCGCGAAACGAACCGACCGACTGGACCGCCTCCAGGGCCTGCCGCATGGCCTCCTGAGTGATGGCGATCTGGCCCGATGCGCTGACCGACAGGATCGACAGGCGACCGGCGGCGGGGTCATCCTTGCCCACGCCGACGATCTGACAGTCGGTCCACACGTCGGAGCCCTGCGCCCGGACGCCGGTCACAGCGGCCAAGACCGCCTTCTCGCCGCCGTCGAGCATCGCCCGGATCGTCGACTCGATGACCGCGCCAGCCGGGGCGGCCTCGGCACCGGCGGACGGCTGCGACTGCGCGACCGCGGCGCCGATGACCCCGGACAGGAGCCCCGCACGGGTGGCCTCGGCGACCGAGAAGCGCTTGACGCGCCACTCGACTGGGACGCCGTTGGAGATGTCGGGGACCGCGGCGGTGCCGGCGACGGAGAGGGAGGCGAGGCTGAAGGCCGGGGCGGCCGGGGCCTCGGGGGCATCAGGCGTCATAGGTGGCCTCGCCGTTGGTGAGCACGATCCCGGGGTTGCCGATGCTCTCGAACTCAATCGACGTGGTGAGGTCGGAGATGGACTCGCCGATGGTCTCGCTCACCTTGACCGTGCAGTCCTGAATGGTGTAGACCAGCGTCTTCGCACCGGTCGCGGTGTCGGTACAGGTGATCACGAGGTCGCCGGTGGTGTCGGCGACCTCGGAGGACCGCGGGGTAAACGAGTCCTTGTCAACAACGATGGTGGTCCTCACCTCGCGGACGCCGACAGAGGGCTCAGCGGTGCGGAGCGACCCAAGCTGCGGGCGGCGGTTCAGGTTGTTCGAGAGCACCGACGACAGGCTCTTGATCGTGCCCAAAGACGACCCGCCCCAAGTGACGGTGACCTCGAAGTGCTCGATGGGGACGGCACTGGTCAGCGACGGCGAACCGGCGGACGATGCGGCGGCCTTGGACTGCGCGATGATGTCGAAGGCGAACGTGACCTCGCTGCCCGGGGTCGCGTTCATCGTCATGCTGTTGACCTTGCACCCCGCGAAGACCTCGCTGTTGCCCGACGTGCCGACCAACTGCTCGATGGTTAGGGAGGGCAGCGCGGAGGCAGCGGCGAAGGTGAACGGTCCGGCACCGCTGACGGTCCCGAGCGCAGCCCGCAGGAGCATCCCGAGCGCGCTGTAGGACCCCGGGACGGTGACGGTCCCGCCGACCTGCTCATCGGCCACGAAACGGGTCTCGACGAAGGCTGCCGACGTGTGCGCCAGCCGGCCGCGGGTCGCGCGGTTGCGGGGGGTCTGCGTCAGCGACGACCCGTTGAGGTGGCACCACTTGGTGCGGCTAACAGCGGTGCCGGCGGTGGACTCAAGGCCCAAGCCGAGGCACGATCCGAGGGAGCGGTAGGGGACGGCCATGGTGCGGGCCTCCTATGGGGCGGGAGAGAGGGTCAGATCGTGGGGGCGATGGCTCGGACGGTGATGACGCGCTTGTCGAGGGCGCCGGCGGACTGGCCCCAGCCGATGGTCAGCGTCAGCATGCCGTTCACGTTGGTGGTCGGGGTGACCAAGCCGCGGACGGTCGAGCTGTCGGAGTCGGTCCAGACCCGTAGGCTGAGCGCGGACACCCATGCGGCGAGGGCGGCGCCGGCGGCATCCTCGGCGGCGACGTAACACCAGTCGATGTCCTCGAATGCGGTGGACCCACGGTAGGACGCGCCGACTCCGAAGGACAAGCCCTGCAGCGGCGGGGTGATGAAGTGCCGCCGCTCGTTGACGATGGCAACGACGGTCTGCGATGGCTCGGGGGTCAGCGATGCTGCGGACTCCGACCATGCTCCGTTGTCGATCAGGATGGTGCGCCCGGCGGGCATGGCCCGGGGGGACTCTGCCGATGCGACGACGGTGTTGGCGAAGGGGCCGGCACTCGGATCGGCGCTGACAACCGTCGCGGGGCCCCAGTACAGGTAGACGACCTGCACAGACCCGCTGACGGCGGTGGCAGCGAGCGCCACATCAAAGTCAAACTGCGCGATCTTGCTCGCATATGTCCAAGTCGCCCGCTCGTGAGGGATCGCCGACCCATTGGAATAGGCGATCATCACGTCGTAGCCGTTGCTCTGGACGGTGCTCCAGAACGCTTCGAGGTCCGGGCCGATGGTCAGGCGCGCGACGACGGACGCACCGGGGGCGATGCCGGTGGTGTCGACGGTGACGGCGATGCGGGAGGCGTACTGCGACCCGTTGGTTGCGATGGCCCAACTCATGGGACAGCCTTCCACTGCCACCGGGCAGTGAGCACACAGACCCCGGCACCCGACGGCAGGCCGAGATCGGCAGCCGACGTGGGCAGGGTGATCGAAGAGACGTGGCAGTCGCGGACGATGGCGCCCAGCGTGCGGTTCGCGAGGAAGTGCGTCCGGAGGGTCTGCCACAGGTCGAGGATCGCGGCGTCGCGGGCCCGGGGGGTGTCGGCGGTCGCGGGGGCGTAGATCCTGACCTCGCACGGGAGGTCGACCAAGTCGCTGCGCAGGTTGCCGCCCTCGACGGCCAAGCGGCCCTCGACCGGGCGCCACTGGACCAGCTTGCCGCTCGGAACGGTGTTGCCCGCCCCGATGCCATAGATCACCGTCGCCGCGGACAGACCGGTCACGCCCTCCAGAGCGGACTGGATGGCCGCGAGGACGTCGGTGATCGTGGTGGCGGAGTCGCTCATCGGGCTGCGTCGATCTCGGTCTTGAGGTGTTTGGCGAACTGGGCAGGGAGTCGCCGGGCGGCCTCTTCTGCGCCGGGGCGGAGGAAGGGGCGGGCGGCGCGGGGGCGCAGGCTGCGCACCAGCTTATACCACGGGACGCCGCTTGCCTTGTGAATCAGGTATGCGCTCTGCCCGTCCTTTGACCGCTGGACGTAGAACAGGCCCGCGCCGGACTGCCGGATGGGGGTCGGGTAGCGGTCGACCCCGGCTTGCGTCTTGGCCGGCCCCAAAGGGATGCGGAAGAACTGCGCGTTCTTCGGCTTTGCGGCGCCCTTGAAGCCGTACTCGATGACCCCGGCATAGACCACATCGGCCGCGCCCTCGACGCGCCCGCCTGCCCTCACCACGGCCTCGGGGCCCTGCGCGCCCTGCCGGACGATGCCCGAGATCGACCGGCGCAGGTGGCCGCTGAGGACCGGCGCGCGGCCCTTGGCCTCGCCCTCGGCGATGAGGGCGGTGGCGGTGAGCGCCCGCCCCACGGCCCGTGCGACGCCGGTCTGGCCGACGGCGCGGAGCTTCGCGGCGAACTGCTCGGGGGTCATCACAGCACCGGGATGCGGTAGGGGGCGAGCGCCTGCGCGACGGCGGCGGGGATGGTCTCGTCTCGGAGGCTGACGGAGACCCCACCCTCGGACACCGACGACTGGCCCTGCGACCGGCGGAGGGTGAAGAGGTGCCGCGTCTGCATCGCGACGGCTTGCTCAAGGTCATCGGGCAGGGTCGACCACCCCGCGGTGACGCTGGCCTTGATGCCCCGGCGCTCCAAGGTCAGGGCGGGGGCGGAGGGCAGCAGGTCGAAAGCGCACATCAGCGCGTCGGTCTCGTAGGTCGCGCTGTCGACGAGGGTATCGGACCCGAAGGCGCGCAGCGGGTCGCTGTAGAGCGACGTCCACGCGGTGACGTTGTGCACGCGCAGCAGGACGCGCCGGCCGTCGGCGCTGACGTGGAGGTCAGGTTCGCGGAGGACGTAGGCGGTCGACCCGAGCGTGTAGGCGCCCGACGAAGCCCGCGCCATGCCGCACCACTGCGCGATCTGCGCGTCGGCGGCGTCGATCAGGGCCTCGATGGTGGCGTCCTCACCCGTGCCGGTGATCTCCGGCATCAGGGTGCGCACGCGCGCTGCGGTGATCACAGGCATCAGCGGCCCCCGGTGAGGTCAGGGTCGGTCGGCTCGGCGGGTGGGTCGTCGTCGTCGCCCGGCCCTGCCTGCGCGCCGGGGGCGGTGACCATCCGGCGCGTCAGGTAGGGGAGCCCTCCCACGGCCCGGCCTGTGGCAGCGTAGGCGCGCGGGAGGGCGGCGGCGAGCGCAGGGCCGGCCAGCGGCGCGGGCGCGGCACTGGGGGCGTCCTGCGGGGGCACAGCGGGCGCCCCGGCCGCGGCGGGGGCTGCGGTCGGGGCGGCGGGCATCAGGAGCGGATCTCGGTGCAGGAGAAGCTCACGAGGCCCGAGAGGACCGCGCCGGTGTTCGCGAAGGTCTTCGCGACGCTGACGGTCTCCAGCGGGCTGACCTCAAGGTCAGTACCCGAGCCGGTGAGCGTCAGGCTGTAGACCGTGCCGGCGACGAGGTTGCCCTGGGCGACGTTGGTGGTCAGGGTGGCGATGGTGGTATCGCCGGCCTTGATCGTCAGCGTGCCGGTGTTGCTGGCGTCAGCCGTGACCGCGGTGTCAGGCACAAAGGTGACGCGCTCGATCAGGAGCTTGACGGGCAGGGTGTTGACGCCGTAGCGGGCGACTTCGTTGGCACCGGCCGCGGCGCTGCCGATCTTCGGGCAGTCAATCTGGTGGTAGACGGGGGCGGACATTGGTCACCTCGGAAGGGGAGAGAGGGGCGCACCGGCTGCCGGCGGGACGGGTGAGCGCCCCGCCGGCAGGGTTGGGGTCATCAGGTGGCGTCGTAGCCGACCACGACGTTGACCGTGCTGGCGCTGGTCAGCGCGGTGCTGTGGTCGGGGCTCTCGAAGGCGTACCGACCGCTGGCGACGAGCGTGGTGGTGTTGTTCAGGATGTTGGTGTCGCTCTCCAGGGTCAGGCCCTTGCGGGTGCCGAGGATGAAGCGGTCCAGGTCAGCCATCACGATCGACTGCTTGGTGTTGTTGCCGGCGGTCGCCGAGTGCAGGCCGTCGGTGTGGAACGCGCCGGTCTCGGCGCCGGTGCGGCCCAGCGGCCAGGACCGGATCACGGGCTTGCCGCCGATGGCGAGGACCTGACCGGTCAGGATCGTCGCGGCCGGGCCGAACTTCTCCAGGCTGACAACCTCGGTGATCGTGCTGAAGCGGTTCAGGATGTTCTCGAACGACGCGAAGATCGCGACGCGGCTGTTGTTCTGGCCCACGCCGCCGCTCATCTTGGCGTGCATGCCCTGGATCTTGGCGAAGGTGTACGACGAGGCCATGTCGTACTTCGCGGTCGCGCCGATGTCGAAGGCGCGGGCGCGGAGGCCCAGGAACGCGCGACGGTGGTCGAGGCTGCCGCCGACGTTGGAGCCGCCGGACGGGGCGGTGACCGGGAACACGCCCTCAGGGGCCCATGCGGCGAGGCTGTCCTGATGGGTGGCGTTGGTGTCACCGTTCAGGATCGCGTCAAAGAGGGCGAGGGCGGCACCCTCGGCCATCTGCGCGCGAAGCTCGGGCAGGAAGGTGATGATCGCGTCAGCGTCGGCGTTGCGGTCGAACTGCACCGCGCAGGCCATGTCCTTGACGTTGTAGCTCAGGGCGCCGGTGCCCATCGCGGAGAGCAGGAAGTCGGCGGCGGCGCTGGCCGTCGCGGCGCCCTGCAGGAAGGGCCGGGGGCGGGCGGTGCCGAGCGGGCTCTTCATGTTGCGGTCGGTGATGCTCTTCTGGACGAAGAGGCCGACCGGGCTGTCCATGATCGCGGCGGCGGCGACGCGGAGCATCTCGGGCGCGAGGACCTCGCCAGGGATGAGGTCGCTGCCGTTGCCGGACGAGACGCCGAAGACGCGCTTGATCACGCTGTCGCGGTCGGGCGCGAGGCCCATCCGGTACACGCGGTCAGCGATGCGGGCGACGATCTCGGGGTTGTGCTCACGGTAGGCGCGGAGCAGCTCGCCGCTCGACATGCGGCCGGTGTTGAAGCCCTTGCAGGCGAGGCGGACGAGGCCGGCTTCCCAGAGGTTCTTGGCCTCAAGGTGACCGTCGCCGAAGGTGCGGGTCGAGGTCAGGAGGCCGTCGCTGACCTCCTTGTGGACCTGCCCCTCGACGGTGTAGGAGCGCGACACCGGGAACAGCGCCAGCTCTTCGTTCTTGCCGAACTCGCGGGCGATGCTCGCGGCGGGGCCGTCCATCGTGACGGTCTGGGCAGCGTTCAGGGCCTTGACGCTGGCGATCTCGGCTTCGAGCTTGTTGACAGCGTCGGCGCGGCGCTCGTTCTCAAGCTTCTGGGCGGCGATGTCAGCGCTGATCGGAGCCATCGCGCGGGTGATGCTCTCACCAACGAGAGCGGAGAGCTTGCCTTCAAGCTCGGGGAGGTTTGCGGCCATCGTGGCCTCCTTTGGGTGGGATGACCGGGAGGGCCGCCCGGCGCGGAGAGAGAGTCAGGAAACGGTGATCGGGAACAGTCCGGTCAGGGCGCGGGCGAAAGCATCAAGATCGAAGTCCGGCCCGTCATCGGGCGGCGGGGCGGACTTGCCCTCGGCGACGGGCGCGGGCTCGGGAGCCAGGGCGGCGGCCTTGCCCTCCATCGTCGCCTCGGGGTGCATCGGCACGCCGACGATAGAGCACTCCAGCAGGTTGTTCTCGCTGAAGACGTACCCGCGTTCGGCATACAAGGGGTGGTCGGTCGGGTACTTGCTCCGGTCGGTGGCCTTGCCCGGGATGAAACCGACAGAGGCGGCCCGCAGCGTCTTTTCGTCGAGCATGGCCCGGATGGTGCGGCCTTCGTCGCTCGCATCGGTGGGCACGAAGTCGCCCTTGAGCACGCCGCCTTCGACGCGGACGCGCTCCCAGCGACCGACCGGGAGGCCCCAGGACCGGTGATTGAAGAACGCGACAGGGTTCGCGGCGAAGCGGTCGAGCTTCCAAGACTGCTCGACCACGTCATCGGCGCCGTCCGGGGTGCCCACCGACATCACGAAGGGGTATCGGCCGGGCTCGCGGGCCGGCTTGCCTTCGCCCTCTTCGTCGGCCTCCATCCCAAGCAGCGCCCGATAGACCGCGGCGGGCGGGGTCTCTCCAGGCAGCAGCGCGCCGGCGGCCTTGCGCCCCGCATAGTCGCGGGTCACAGCCTCGGGCGTGGCACAGACGGGGGCGACGATGGTCGGGATGGTCATGGTCAGTCCTCGATCACAGGGCGGGTAGAGCAGCGGCAGTTGATGTCCTGCCTTGCAATATTGAACCCGCCGGGGGCTGGGGCGGACGCGCCCACGTCTTCGCCGGACGGTATCACAAACATACCCCCGGGTGCAACTTTTTGACCGTGGCAGCGGCGATGGGAGCGGTCGGGCTCAAGGACCCGTGGCGCGCGCAGCCATTCGATCTGCACGTCGACGCCCAAGTTGGCGGCGTCGCTGTAGGCGAGGAGGCTGCCGGCGTTCAGGGCGCGGGCAGACTCGGTCCGGGCGATGGTCAAGGCTCGCGCCGGCGAGAAGGCTTGGGAGGACCGGATGCGCTCTTGGATCTGCGACAGGCTCTCACCGGCTTGGATGCCGGCATAGACCTCCGCCTCGATCTGCCGCTTGGTGGTCTCGCTGACGCGGGTCACTTGCTCCGCGAGCAGCTTCTGTGCCGGGCTCAGGGTCGGGTCATAGGTGATGCCGCCGAGCCAATCGCGGAAGAGCCCCCATCCGATCTGGACGACGCTCTCGACGATGCCGGCGACCGCTTCGGCGAGGATGATGGCCTCGCGCGCTGCCGTGAAGAGCCCGAGCACGTCGTCGATCAGGATGACGCGCTGGACTCTCGGGGCGCCGGGGGTGAGCGGCAGCATGCGCGACTGGACACCCCGGGCGGCGTCGATGTCGGCGAGGCGGGCGATGATGCGGTCCCGCTGGGCGGTCAAGGCTTTGGACCATGCCCGCGCCATGACGGCCTCGGATGACCGCAGGGCCGACCGGAAGAGGCGCTGTGCCTGCCGGGCGGACGGGGACCGGGACCGGCGCGCGGCGCGGGTGACGATGCCCCGGCGCAGGCGGAGGGTGCGGCGCTTGGGCGCCTTGATCTTGTCTCGGCGGACGCGGGCCCAGTCCCGCCCGGCATCGCCACCCCAGAGGAGCCATGCGATCCAGCCGGCGGACGGGTCGGTCTCGCTCTCCCAGCCGGGCGCCTGCGCGTCGACGGCGTGGCGCGAGAAGTATGAGTGCATCCGCAGGATCGTCGACTCGCTCAGCGTGACCCGGTTCTGCAGGTCGCGGGCGCGCGCGACACCGACCGCCGTGCCGCCCCTCCCGTGCTCGGCGCGCAGGCGGAGCCCCTTGCGGGCCGCGGCGGCCATCGCTCGGGTCGGCTTGCGCTCGGCGTCGGTGAGACGGGGCACTACTCCTCCCCGGACAGGGCGGCGAGGTCGTCGCGAACGGATGCGAGGGCGGCGAGGGCTTCGGCCTTGGCCTCGTCCGTGGCGTCGGGATCGGCGAGGACGTCAAGCGCATCGGTCATGTCGGCGACCATGCCCGGCACGTCTTCGAGCGCGTCGGAGACGTCGGGCATGTCCTCGGGGTCATCGCTGTCGTCGTCTGGCGAGTCGTCGACCGGGGGCGGGGGCGGCGCGCCTGGGGTCGCGGTCTGCGTGACCGGGGCGGAGGTGAAGGCGCCGGGGGGCAGGTCATCCCAACCCTCGTAGGCGTAGGCGACGGCCGCATCCATGCCGTTCGCGATGTGGGCGGTGATCCGGTCGAGCGTGGCCTTCATCGCGCCCTGCAGCGCAGGCACGCCGCTGAAGTCGTGCTCGACGGTGATGCTGTCGTCGCGGTCGACGCTGCGGGCAAGGGCGGTCAGCGCTTCGTCGAACTCGGCGACGCGGCCCTGAAGCTGCGTCCAATAGGCGGTCATCTGCGTGTCCGACGTTGCCCAGGTGTTGGCGCCGTCCGCGCCGATGCGGACCGGGGGCACTGACAGCACGGCCAGCACGCTCTCGCGAATCCAGCGGCGCTGCTGCGGGGCCTCCATCTCGCGAGGGGCCCAGCCGAGGATCGACAGCTCTGCGTTAGCCTCGCCTGAGACGACGACCCCGCCGTCGTTGTCCACGAACAGACGCTTGAGCGCGTCGCGGATCGTCTCGACCTGTCGCGCGCTCCACGCCGACACGCCGTCGCCCTTGGGGCGGTAGATCGCGGCGGGGCGGCCGGCGGCGGCGGCTTTGGCTGCGCTTGCGGAGAGGGCCCTGTCGGCGAGCAGGTCGCTGTGGAGCACCTGCGTCGCGCCGAAGCCCGACAAGATCTCAGGCCCGTCTTGCCAGCCGAGGGCCAACATCGCGATGACCTGATCGGGCCTGTACTGCTTGATCTGGTCGAGGCCGATGTCGTACCCGAGCGGCGTGCCGTCCGCCCCGGGCACCACGCGGACGCGGGCCGGGTGCGACCACCGGACGCCGACCGGGACGCCCCGAGCGGCGCCCCAGAGGACCACGCTGGCCGTCTTGCCGGCGAGGATCCGGTCGGTCATCACCTGCTTGCGCCACGTCCGCTGCGACGGGAAGCCGGTGTTGGCGAGCATCCCGTGGACCCAGTGCTTGGGCACGGGTTCGCCGTTCCGCTTGACCACGATGGGCAAGCTCGCGAGGTCGTCGGTGATGGCCTCGGTGCATGCGTAGACATACGCATTGCCCTTGGCTGAGAGCGCGAGGGTCGGGCTGTAGACTGACTCAATCGGCGCGCCCGCGGCGTAGTCCCCGCCGGCGACGACTTCCTTCGGCTTCTCGACGGTCGACGTGAGGCCGAGCGCCCGAGCGACGGCGGCGACGGCCCGCCCGGTCAGGGTGGACGTGCGCAGGGCGAGGGGTGCGGGATCGGCGCTCATGTGTGCAGCATAGCCCAGCGGCGTTGTCAAGGTCAAGAACGCGGCGCGGGGGCCTCGTCTTCGGATGCAGGCGCGGCGGCGCGGCGCAGGGCATAGCAGAGGTAGCGCAGGCAGTCGTGGGCGTGGTCGTCGCCGTCGGTCTCGTAGCGGTCGACGTCGCCGCCGCGGCCGGTCTTGCGCCACGTCAAGCGCGAGGTCTCGCGGATCAGGTTGGTGCAAGTGTCGTGGATGACCACCCCGGGCGTGCCCCACTTCTCGCGGATTGCGAAGCGCTCGTGTAGCGCGTCAAAGGACGCGGGCCGGGCCTTGGGGGCTGGGGCGGTCGGGAGGTCGTATTGCGACTGGAGCACGCCGCGCTGGTCCTTACCCTCGGGGTCCGCCCATCGCTTCGACACTGCATCGGCTGTGCAGCCCGAACCGCCGCACGTCTGGCACCCCGTGCCGCCGGGGCGGAAGGCGCGCACGCGCCACGCCTGCCACACGTCGCCGCCGATCTCGGGGGGCTGACAGTCCGGGCAGCCCTCGACGCGCCAGATCTCGGCGGCGTGGTCGGAGAGCAGCATGTCTGCGGCGTAGTGCTCGCGGTAAATGTGCAGCACGTCGGCGCTTTCGTCGTGGGCAGCCCAGAGGTGGCAGAAGGGGGCACGGGAGCCGAAGTCGATCACGCCGTAGCGGGTCCACTCCGCGGGGGGCGCGAAGCTCGGAACGACGTAGGGCGGGCCGTTGTGGAAGTCGGGGTGCACGGCGCCTTCAAGGGCCACGATCTCGCCGCGGAGGCGGGCGCGCTTGATGGCCTCGGGTGCGGTTGCCCACTTTGACAGGACCACTTCGCGCGAAACGTAGGGGTTGTCCACCGCATGCAGGAAGTCGACGAACAGGCGCGGGGGGCGCGGGGTGCCGCGCTCCATGTGCTTGAGGCGGTCGAGCAGAAAGGGGGTCCAGCCAGACAAGGCGGTCATGCTGTTGAACACGAGGCCGTCTTTGTCGGTGGTCCGGGCCCGGATCGACTGGTAGCCGATGGGGCTCGGGATCTCCTCGTCGACCCACGCGAAGCCGATGGCGGCGCCTTCAAAGGGGTTTTTGGCGTTCTCGGCGCTGCCCGACTGCGCGGCGGCCTTGCAGATCACCTTGCCGCCCTGGGGCAAGCGGACCTCGGCCTCGCCCTGCGGGTTCTCCCAGCCCCGCCGCTTGCTGCCGGCGGGCAGGTAGAGGTCGAGCTTCGGGCGCTGGATCTGCAGGCTCATCCCGAAGGTTTGGCTGACAGCCCAGGTCAGGGTGGGGCCGCGCTGCAGGCGGGCGAGCGACAGGCCGTTGCCCAGCGCCCAGGCTTGCACGTCGGGGTGGTCGGCGCCCTGGGCGAAGGCCACGGCAAGCTGCGCGCCGGCTTCGGTCTTGCCGGTCCGGTTGCCGCCGAGCGCGAAAGCTTCGTCATAGTCGGCGATCAGCAGGTCTTGCACAAGGCCAAGCTGCGACGTAGCGACCCGCTGCGCGCCGCACCGGGGGCAGGTGTGCAGCCCGCCGCGGTTTGGCTCGCGGGTCATGGGCCAGCCCCGGCGGCCCTTGGGTGGCGCGGGGGCGGTCGGGTCGGGGTGCGGGCAGACCTCGCACTCGGGCGACCACAGGCGCGCGTAGGCCAAGGGGTGCGCGGTGCGGTGGCGGTCGAGGACTTCGAGTTGCTTGTGCAGGTCGAGGATCGCGGCGGTCAGGGCCTTGGGGGGGAGGACGCCCCGGCGTGCGCAGTCGGCGACCGCAGCGTCAAGCTCGGCGAGGATGGCGGCCGGGCTGTCCTGCGCGACGGTCATTCAGCGGCCGGGTCGGGCTCGTTGTACCAGCGGCGAAGCACCTCAGCGCCGGCCGGGTCGGTCAGAACAAGGTCGCCGTAGCAGGTTGCGCACGTTCTCGGCGCGTCGGCCGCGGGCCCTGCGCTCTCGGGTCCGCAGTGGGCGCAGACCAAAGACAGGGCCTCGCTGTGGGCTTCTTCCTGCGATGGGGTCTCGTTAGCGACCAGCTCAAGGTCGAAGCCGGTGACGATGTCTTCATCGTGGTCGAAGTTCGCCATCAGGCGCACGCCGCTTTCGGCCAGCCACCCGTTTAGCAGGCCAAGCATCCCCAGCATGGAGCCAACGTCGGACCTGACCACGCGGCACTCCGTCAGGCGGTACCAGACATCAGCGTTGCACGGGGAAAGCGTGCGAACCTGCCGATACATCGCGCGCCGGTCGAGGGCCGCGAGTTCGTTCAGGTAGCGGCACAGATCGGCGGCGACGTCGGCGCTCATTCACCGCCCTCCCCATTGTCGGCGTCGGTGGTGGGCTCGGGGTCGGCGGCCGGCGCAGCGGGCAGCCCGCCGGACAGGGCGGCGCGGGCGCGGCCCAGGATCGCGGCGAGGCCGGCGGCGACGTCGGTGGCGCTCTGCTCTTCGACCTTGATCGTGATCTCGTCGACCTTGACCGCGCCGGCCCGGTCGAGGATGGAGTTCGCGGCGGCCACGCGGGCGGCCTGCGGGGCGGCGGCATCGCTGGCGACCTCATGCAGCGCATCCATCGCCGTCGTGACCATCTCGGACAGGCGCCCCCGTGCGGCGGCGATGGACTCGGCCCGGCGGCGGTCGCGCTCGGCGTGGATCTCGGGGGTGTGCCAGCCGGACACGGTCGCCCGGTTGACCCCGTACTTTTCGGCCACGGAGGTCGGCGCCATGCCGGACAGCAGGTCCTCTTGCCCCAGCCTGCGCTTCTCACTGATGCTCAGGGTGTGCAGACTGCTCACGGTTGGAACCCTTTCGCTCTGCTTTGCTCACAGCCCCCAGGACCGCCCCGAGAGCCTCCCCCGACCTGCCGCCCGCCTTGCCCCGCCGTCGCGGTCCTGGGCGCCCCTGCGGGCCTGTAGCTGGTCTGGAGAGCGACCGCCGCGCCTCCCGCCCGGTGATGCCCCACCGGTCAGGCGCTCACGCCGAGCTTGGCCCGGCGGCCGCTGGTGTCAGTGTAGCGCAGGGGGCGGCGGGGTGCAATAGGGCGGGCGGGCATCACTGTCGGATCATCACCCTGAGGGTGTAGATCTGACCGGCGTCGGCGTCGATCACGTCGAGCCCGATCACTTCCCCCGGTGTTGTTGACGTGTGCAGCACGCGAACGCCGCCGAACTTGGCGATCTCGTACTGCCTCGCAGCGCGGGGCTTCTTGCTCTTCGGTTCGGTCACCACTATCGGTGGCGGAACAACCGGCTGGCCATACTTGAGGCTGCTGCACGCCCGGTGTGTGGCGCCGTAGCTGACGCCGTGCTTGGTGGCGATGTCCACAAGTCCAAGCCCTGCGGCTCGGTCTGCCCTGATGCTGTTGATCTCATCCTGAGTGAGCGGGCTGCGGTTGCGTGCCATGCCTGCCGCCTCCTTTGCGGCTGGACACAGGATAACAGGAAACAGTGACAACGTAGTTATCTCGCAGTCCCGTATCCTGATTGTCACGGGACAGACGGTCTCGCCTTGGCCGGGCCTTCTGGCCAGTGAGTCCGTAGCTTCATGGCTTCGTTTAGCCCAATGGGCACGCGGGACAGAGTTTCAGAGGTAGGCCGCACTCCTGTGGCCCTCTGCAAAAATCTTTTTCGGCGCTGATCTCCTCTGAAAAAGATTATCCGCAGCGCCTCCTCACAGTAGGTGCTTACATCTTCAAGTCTGACCATTCTACCTATATCCTCCCTTCATGGCTCACTTTCCAGGGACAAAGCCTCTGACCAGCCGTGCCCATCCTGTCCCTAAGCGCACCCGCAGCGGACAGGTGAAGGCCCCAGCAGACGCATCCGCCAGGGCCTAAACACCGCAGCCGTGGGCTTAGTTGTCGTCTGTCCCGTCAAGGACCGGCAGGCTCGGGTCGTTGTCCCAGGCCAGCGCCCCGGGTCGCTCCGCGTCCCGCTCACTGTCCGCCCGACCCTTGCCGGCCCGACGCGCCGCTGCCCCGGCAGCCGCAGACCGCTTCTCGGCCACCTCCAGGGCGTACTCCGGCAGGGCCGCAGTCAGCTTGACAGCCACGAACCGGGTGCGGCTGCCGCTCAGCACGCGCCGCGGGTTGTTGCCCTTGTCGTCGAGGGCGCGCCAGCCGCGGTC
>Ga0315903_10003853_pt1 | contig 20467 bp, 16 predicted proteins | sample LakEriMetagenome_7_FD_203524 | JGI IMG/M metagenome (GOLD analysis project Ga0315903, IMG submission 203524) | Freshwater fungal communities from buoy surface, Lake Erie, Ohio, United States - Buoy 2 MA119 | ecosystem: Environmental > Aquatic > Freshwater > Lake | place: USA: Lake Erie, Ohio... | reverse complement strand
GTGAGGCGCTGCCCGGCGTGCGCTTGCGCGGCCATTTCCACAACACCCGCAACACCGGCCTCGCCAACGCCTACGCCGCGGTCCAGGCGGGCGCCGTCACGCTGGATGCCAGCGCGGGAGGCATCGGCGGCTGTCCGTTCGCGCCGGCGGCCACCGGCAACATCCCCACCGAAGACCTGGTCTACCTGCTGGGACGCTCCGGGATCGCGACCGGGGTGGACCTGGACAAGCTCATCGCCACGGGCGAGTGGCTGCAACAGGCTCTGGGTCGCACCGTGCCGGGAATGCTGCTCAAGGCCGGGAATTTCCCGGGTGCCGCTCGAGCGGCCTGACCGCACGGTGACGACATCCGCGGATGCGATCACGCCGATGGACAGCGGCGCATTGCATGCGGACCCACGAGGTCGGATACTCAAGTCTCTTCCACACTGAACGAGAGCCCAAGGGGGGCGCATGTCATATCGTCTGGGTGTAGATGTCGGCGGCACATTCACGGACCTGCTGTTGGTCCACGAAAAATCGGGCCAAACCTGGTCCGCCAAGGTGCCTTCGACGCCGGCTGACCAATCTATCGGCGTGCTCAACGGCATCCTCCGGGTCTGTGAGCGGGCGGGGATCGACCCGCAATCCATCGACCACGTGATGCACGGCACGACCGTCGCCACCAACACGGTGCTGACCGGCACCGGCGCCCGCGTCGGCCTCGTCACCACCAAGGGTTACCGGCAGGTGCTGCAGATCGCGCGCTCCTACGTGCCGGGCGGCTTGGGCGGCTGGATCATCTACAACAAGTCGCTGCCGATGGCGCCGCTCGCCTGCACCATCGAGGCCGACGAGCGTGTCAGCGCCAAGGGCGAGGTCGTGCGCGGTCTCGACGAAGAAGCCCTGCGCAAGAGCCTGCGCGGCCTGAAGTCCCAGAAGATCGAGGCGCTCACGGTCTCGCTCATCAACTCCTTCGCCAACCCCGGCCACGAGCAGCGGGTGCGCGCCATCGCGCAAGAAGAACTGCCGGAGACGCCGGTGTCGTTGTCCTCGGACGTCGTGCCCGAGATGCAGGAGTACGAGCGCACCGTCACCACGGTCGCGAACTCCTATGTCCGGCCGCGCGTCGACCGCTACGTCAGCAACCTCAAGGGCAAGCTCGCCAAGGTCGCCAAGGGCGCCAAGCTGCATATCCTGCGGTCCGACGGTGGCCTTGCCTCGGCCTCGTCGGCGGCGGAGTTCCCCGTCAACCTCTTGATGTCGGGCCCTGCGGGTGGCGTCACAGGCGCGCTCTGGGTCGCCGTGCAGGCGGGCTTCCCCAACCTGCTGACGGTGGACGTCGGCGGCACCTCGACCGACGTCGCGCTCATCAGCGGCGGCCAGCCGCGCCTGCGCCGCGAGACCACGGTCGGCGACGTCACGGTGCGCGCCTCGTCGGTGGACATCCGCACCGTCGGCGCGGGCGGCGGGTCGATCGCCCACGTGCCGGAGCTCACCAAGGCGCTGCGCGTCGGACCCCAGTCGGCGGGCGCCGATCCGGGCCCGGCGGCCTACAACCGCGGCGGCACGGAGCCGACGGTGGCCGATGCCAACATCGTCCTCGGCTACCTGCCCGATATGCAGAAGCTCGGCGGTGACATGGTGCTCGACCGCGGTCTTGCCAATGCCGCCGTGAAGAAGATCGGCGATGCGCTCGGCCTCAATACCAAGCAGGCCGCGCAGGGCATCTACAACATCGTCAACGAGAACATGGTGGGCGCGCTGCGCCTCGTGTCGGTCGAGCAGGGTTACGACCCGCGCGACTACGCGCTGATCGCCTTCGGCGGCGCCGGCCCCATCCACGCCAACGCGCTGTCGCGGCTGCTCGGCTCCTGGCCGTCGATCATCCCGCCGGGCCCCGGTGTGTTGTGTGCGCTCGGTGACGCCACCACGGCGGTCCGTGACGAACGCGCCCGTACCTACGTGCGCAAGTTCAGCGAGACCACCGCCAAGGACATCGAGAAGATCCTGAAGGGCCTGGCCGGCGACGCCTCCAAGGGCATCGAGGCCGAGGGCGTCAAGAAATCCGAGATCACCACGTCCTACCAGGTCGACATCCGCTACCACGGCCAGGGCTTGCGCCTCTCGGTCGAGGTCAACCTCGCGGACCTCCAGAAAAAGGGCTTGAAGGCCATCTCCGACAAGTTCGACGCGGAGCACAAGCGGCTGTTCACGTTCGTGCTGCCGCTCGAGCACGAGCTCGTCACGCTGCGTGCCGCGGTGCAGGGCCAGGGCATCAAGATCAAGCGCCAGCCGCTCGCGGCCGGCGGCTCCGACCCGAAGGCCGCCGTCGTCGGCAAGCAGAAGTCCTTCATGGACGGCAAGGACGTGACGGCCACCGTCTACGACCGCGCCAAGCTCAAGGCCGGCAACAAGGTCCGCGGCCCCGCGATCGTGATGGAGATGGACTCCACCACGGTGGTGCTGCCGAAGCACACCGGCCGCGTGGACAAGTCCGGCTGCATCCTCATCTACCCCGACAACTTCAAGGCGCCCAAGAAGGCCGCCGGCAAGAGGAAGTGACCCATGCCCGCAACGATCGTCCAGCGCAACAAGAAGCCCTTCAAGAAGACGAAGGTCGACACCGTCACCATCGACATCATCGAGAGCGCACTGCGCAATGCGCGCTACGAGATGGACACCGTGCTCTTCCGCACCGCGATGTCACCGGGCATCCGCGAACAGCATGACGAGTTCCCGATGATCGCCAACACCGACGGCAAGATGGTCGTCGGCCAGTTCGGCTCGTTCATCTGGGGCTTCATGCAGGGCTACGACGGCACGGTGGAGGAGGGCGACATCTTCCTGACCTCCGACCCGTATTCGGTCAACGGCGCGATCAGCCACGCCAACGACTGGCTGATGCTGATGCCGGTCTATCGCGGCGGGCGCATCATCGCCTGGTCGGCGATGTTCGGCCACATGACCGACGTCGGCGGCAAGGTCCCGGGGTCGCTGCCGACCGACGGCACCACCATCTACGAGGATGGCATCGTCGTCCCGCCGGTCAAGATCTTCAAGGGCGGCAAGTTGAACGAAGACGTGCTGCGCGTCGTGCTGCACAACTGCCGCCTGCCGGAATGGAACCTGTCGGACTTCAACGCGATCACGGCGGCGCTGCGTACCGCAGCCGCTCGTTGTGTCGAGATCGCCGAGCGCTTCGGCGACGACGTGTTCTACTCGGCGATGGACGCCATGCTCGACCGCAACAAGCGGGCGATGCGTGCCCTCATCCGCCAGAACGTCCCGGAGACCAAGCAGTTCTTCGAGGACTACATCTGCGACGACGGCCTCAACATGGGGCCGTACCGCATCAAGTGCGCGATGTGGCGCGAAGGTGACAAGTGCATCTTCGACTTCGAGGGCACCGACCCGCAGTCGATCTCGTCGATCAACTTCCTGTTGAACGAAGAGATGTTCAAGATGTTCGCGGGCATCTACATGATCATGGTCTTCGACCCGCAGATCCTGTTCAACGACGGGTTCTACGACCTCATGGAGGTGCGCATCCCGCCGGGCACGTTGCTCAAGCCCCTCAAGCCCGCGGCGCTCTCCTGCCGCACCCACGCGCTCGGCCGCATCTTCGACATCCTCGCGGGCCTGCTCGGCCAGGGCAATCCGGACTTCATGTGCGGCGCCGGCTTCTCGGACAGCCCGCACTTCATGTACTCGGGCTACGACAAGAACGGCGAGTGGTACCAGCTCTACCAGATCACGTTCGGCGGCATCCCGGGCAAGCCCTTCGGTGACGGCCCGGACGGCCATTCGCTCTGGCCCTCGTTCACCAACGTGCCGAACGAGTTCCTCGAGAGCTACTTCCCGCTGCGCATCGACATCTACGAGACCATCGCGGACACCGGCGGCGCCGGCAAGAACCGTGGCGGCAACGGGCTGCGCATCGGCTACCGGTTTCTGGAGCCGGGCGAGATCTCGATCCACGACGACCGTTGGCTCACCTACCCCTGGGGCGCGAACGGCGGTGAGCCGGGGGCGCGCAGCCGCAAGCTCCTGCAGCGTGCGGACGGCACCGAGGAGTTGCTGCCCTCCAAGATCGACCACGTGAAGGTCGAGGCGGGCGACCTGCTGATCGCCGACACCTGGGGTGGCGGCGGTTGGGGAGACCCGCTCGAGCGGACCGCCGAGCAGGTGGCGTTCGACGTCGTGGCGGGTCTCGTCACCCCGGCCGGCGCCCGTCGCTACGGCGTGGTGGTGTCTGCCGCGGGCAAGATCGACGCAGCGGCCACGGAGGCCCTGCGCACCGAGATGCGCGCCAAGCGCGGCCCCAAGAGGATCTTCGACCGCGGCTTCGAATCCATCGACGAGCTCAAGGCGCGCTGCAAGGCCGAGACGGGCTTCGACCCGCCGCGGCCTCCGGTGTTCACCAAGTGGGCGAAGGTCGCGGCCGAGGCCCTGATGAAGAAGAAGGGCAGCAAGGCCGCCTGAGGGCGCGCCGATCGGCCATCACACGGTCCCCGCTCCGCAAGGCGCGGGGACTTTTTTTTGACGGCGGCAGGCCGGCCGCCGACCAGCGAGGCAACCACATGAACGACAAGTATCGGGCGGTCGGCTATTCGACGGGCGAGATCGGTTTCGGGCGCCGGGCGGCGGTGTTGGTCGTCGATTGGCAGTTGGCCTTCACCGATCCGGCGTACGAACTCGGTGGGCTCGAGCGGCTGCACCGGGCACGCGACGAGACGGCGGGATTCCTGAAGGTGGCCCGGTCCGCGGGACTGCCGGTCGCCGCATGCTACACCGCGTACTGCAGCACCCGCGACATGCCGCTCTGGAAGGTCGGCGCGGTCCGCCGCGAGTTCTTCTACGGTCATCCCTGCACGGAGATGGACCCGAAGATCTTCGACCCCACCGACTTCACGTACTGCAAGAACGGCCCCTCGATGTTCTTCCATACGCCGCTCATCAGCTATCTCGTGCGCGAGGGCGTCGACACCGTGTTCGTGACGGGCTGCACCACGAGCGGCTGCGTCCGCGCGACCATCGTCGATGCGTTCTCCTATGGCCTGCGGGTACAGGTGGTGGCGGACTGCTGCGGCGATGCCGAGCAGGGACCGCACGACGACACGCTCCGCGACGTGGGCCGTCGTTACGCCGATGTGATCGACCGCGCGAGTGCCGAGGCTTGGATCCGCGCGCAGGCCGTGCGTGGCAGCATCGATGCCTGATGGCGCCTCCGCCACGCGACGTAGCGTGTTGCAGATTCTCGCCTGCGCGGGCGGTGGCATGGTGCTTGGGGTCGGCGCGGGCGATGCGGTCTCGGCCGTGCTCGGTCCCTCATCCCCTCTACGGCCTGCGGTCGACGGACGGTTCAGTGTGTTCCTCGCGATCGCACCCGATGGCATGGTCCATGTGACGGGTCCGCAATCGGAGATGGGGCAGGGCACTCATGACGGCCTCGCCAAGATCCTCGCCGAGGAACTCGGCGCCGACTGGGACAGCGTGCAGATCCACCTGCCGAGCGGCGATGACGGCTTCCGACATCCCGTGACACGGCGGCACCGTACGGCCGGCAGCGATTCCATCAGCAGCTACGGGGATGTGATGCGGCGTGCAGGCGCGACGGCACGCGAGATGCTGATCGGTGCGGCGGCGGACGGGTGGGGTGTGCCCGCGGAGCAATGTCTGGCCGCCGGCTCTGTCGTGACGCATGGACCGAGCGGTCGCCGTAGCGGGTTCGGGGCGCTGGCGGCGCTCGCCCTCGCGCGCCCGGTGCCGTCGTCGCCGAGCTTCAAGGACCGCGCGCAGTACACATTGGTCGGACGGACGATACGCCGCAAGGATGCGCCGTTGAAGGTCACGGGACGGGCCGTCTTCGGTCTCGACGTACGGCAGCCCGGGATGTTGTACGCGGCGCTCTGCCGTTCGCCCACGGTGGCGGGGCGGGTGACGGCATTCTCCCGCGAGGCCGCGCTTGCGCTTCCTGGCGTGGTCGATGCGTATCCGGTCTCCGACGGCATCGCCGTGTTGGCGAAGACCACCTGGCACGCCTTGCGGGCGGCGCGGTCGCTCGCCTCACATGCCGGGACCCGTTTCGACGACAGCGCCTCGGCGACGGTCGACACGGCGGCGATGCGGGCGCGGCTCGAGGCTGCCTTGGGCGATGACGCTCGTGCGCAGTCAGCCCGCGCGCCGGCGGGTCGCAACCACGATCGCGCGGCGACCGAGGCGGCCTTCGCGGCCGCTGCACGCCAGCTCGAGTGGACCTACGAGGTGCCCTTCCTCGCGCACGCGGCGATGGAGCCGTTGAATGCGACCGCGTGGGTGACGGCGGATGCCGTGAAGGTCTGGGCACCGACCCAGCATCCCGACGGCACTCGGGACCTGATGGCGACGCTGACCGGCCTGCCGCGCGCCGCCTGCGAACTGCAGGTCACGTTCCTGGGCGGCGGGTTCGGTCGCAAATGGGAGACGGACTTCGTACGGCAAGCGGTCGAGATCGCCCGCGGTCGTCCCGGCACGCCGGTACAACTCACCTGGACGCGCGAGCAGGATTTCCAACACGACCGGTTCCGGCCGGCGCACATGGCGCGCAGCCGCGCGGCGCTCGACGCGCAGGGCCGTCTCTTGGCCCTGCACACGCGCATCTCGGGCATCAGCATGTGGCGGTATCAGGGACGTCCTGCGGTACCGGGTCTCGGCGATCCGTTCATGACGAGTGGCCTGATCGGGGAACGCTACGCCATCCCGGCACCCTACGCCGATTTCGTCGACACGCCCGAGCCCGTGCCGGTCGGCGCTTGGCGTTCCGTCGCCCAGTCGATGAACGGCTTCTTCGCGGAGAGCACGATCGATGACATCGCCGCGGCGTCGGGACGAGACCCGCTGGCCCTCCGCCGGGAGTGGGCGGCGGGCGATCCCCGCGCCATCGCGGTGCTCGATCGCGCGGCAGCGCTCATCGGCTGGACGTCGGCGCGCACGCGACCCGGGCGTGAGGGGCAGGGGCGGGGCCTCGGCATCGCCTTGACCGTGGGATTCGGGTCCTGGTGCGCCCAGGCCGTGGAGGTGCGGGTGCGTGGGCGGAAAGTCTCCATCGAACGCATCGTCGCCGTGGTCGACTGCGGTCAGGTCATCGATCCCGGCAGCGTCGATGCGCAGGTGTCGGGCGGTGTGCTGTTCGGCCTGTCAGCGGCCATCGACGGGCGGATCACGTTCGAGGGCGGCGCCGCACGCGAGACCAATTTCGATGTCGCACCGCTGCTGCGTTTCGCGTCGGCGCCGAAGGTCGAGGTCGAGATCCTGCGCTCTGATGCGGCCTCGGGCGGGGTCGGAGAGATCTCCACCCCTGGCATCGCGCCGGCGCTTGCGGGCGCGATCTTCGCGGCGACCGGCTCGCGGCCTCGTAGGCTGCCGTTGATCGATGAGGGCTATTCGTTCGCATGAGCGTCTCTCCATGAGCTTGCAGCGCACCGGCTTCTGGATCGGTGCTGTGGCGTTCGCGCTGATGCTCGCGATGCCTCCTCCGGAGGGCTTGTCGCCTGCGGGATGGCGGGTCGCCGCGCTCACGGTGCTGATCGCTTGCTGGTGGTTCACGGAGGCGGTCCCGGTGACGCTCACCGGCAGCCTGCCGTTCCTCGCCTTGCCCGTGCTCGGCATCGCCAAGGGCGATGCGGTCGCCGCGCAGTACATGTCGCCCGTGATGTTCCTGATCCTGGGCGGCGCGATGGTCGGTCTCGCGTTCGAGAAATGGGGCCTGCACCGTCGGGTCGCCTTGGCCGTCGTCGCGCGTGTCGGCACCTCGCCTGGCGCCTTGCTGTTCGCCGTGATGGCGGTCACCGCAGGGGTGTCGATGTGGGTCAACAATTCCGCGACCACCGTGATGATGCTGCCGATCGCGTTGGCCGTGCTCACCGCCACGGTCGGAACACCCGACGGGACAGCACGCAGCGACAGCCGCGATGCCCGCAATTTCGCGGCGGCATTGATCCTGTCCGTCTCCCTGTCATCGAACCTCGGCGGCTTCGCGACCCCTATCGGCACACCGGTGAACGCGATCGGACTTGGGATCCTCGAGCGCAGTTACGGCGTGCAGTTGTCGTTCCTCGACTGGATGGCCTTCGGCGTGCCGTTCATGCTGCTCTCGTTGCCCGTCTGCTGGTGGATCCTGCGCCGCCTGACCTTGCCCTTCGATCTGGCGCCGGCGAGCGCCGAATCCCTGCGCGTCGCGCTCGGATCGCCGGGGGCCTGGACGACGCCCGAATGGCGGACGCTCGCGATCGTCCTGCTGGTCGCTGCGGCCTGGGTCTTCCAACCGCTGGTCGCTGCGGGGTTGCCCGGTATCACCGATGCCGGCATCGCCATCGCCGGTGCGTTGCTGCTTGCCGTACTGCCCTCAGGCACCGTCCGGGACGGTGCCGCCGTCCGGCTGCTCGAGTGGGAGGATGCCCGCCGCGCACCGTGGTACCTGATCTTGCTGCTGGGCGGTGGTCTCGCCCTCGCGGACGCCGTGGTGCAGACGGGGCTGTCGGCGTGGCTCGGCGGGGCTTTGGGCAGCGTGGCCGGACTGCCTTTGCTGCCCATGCTGCTCGCGATCGCGCTGCTCTGCGGATTGATCACGGAGGCGGCGAGCAATGTCGCGACCGCCACGATCTTCATGCCGATCGCCGGCGGTCTCGCGGCGAGCGCCGGATTCGATCCGGCGCTGGGTGCGCTGTGCGCGGCGATGGCGGCGAACCTTGGTTTCGCGAACCCTGCGGCGACCTCGTCGAACGCGCTCGTCTATTCCACGGGACGCGTGCCGATCACGGCGATGCTGAAGTCAGGCCTGCTCGTCGACCTGGTCGGCGCCGTGCTGATCGCGGTGCTCTGTGCCACCGTGGTGCCCCTGCTGCGCTGAACGCCAATGCGCGAGGATCCCGGCCGTGATGCGGCCCGATCGCCGCGCCAACTCGTAGACATCCGCGGGCGCCAGCCGCTCGTCCGCCTGGTCGGAGATCAAGCGCAGGCAGGCGAAGGGCAGGGCGAACTCATGACAGACCTGGGCCACGGCGGCGCCCTCCATCTCGACACAGACGGCTTGCGGCACACGACGCCGCACCGCCTCGCGTTGCGCCACCGTACCGATCACCTGGTCGCCGGTGGCGATGTCTCCGTGGACGATCTGGCCCGGCAGCACGGTCTCGCCGGCTGCACGCGCCCCGGCGAGCCAGCCCTGCGCCGCGGTCAGCAATGAATGCGACAAGGCTTCGTCGGCCGGCAACGCAGCGCGGCCGAGCAACGGGATCTCGGTCGGCGCATAGAACGGCGAGGCGTCAAGATCGTGCTGGTAGAGCTCGCGGGCGACGACCAAATCGCCGACCGCGAGGCCCGACTGCAACGCACCCGCGATCCCCGTGAAGATCACGCGGGTGGGCCGCACACGGGTGATGAGATGGGCGGCCGTCGCTGCCGCGGCGACCTTGCCCCAGCGTGAGAACGCCAAGGTCACGGCATGTCCCTGCAAATGCCCTTGCCACGCAGACCGGGCAGCGCCCGCACCTTCGAGTTCACGCGCCTCGCGAAGCGCCGGACGCAGGGCTTCGATCTCCTCGGGCATGGCGGACAGGAGCAACAGCATGGGGCGGAGGGTATCAGGTGCCGACTGAGTCGATCGAGGCGTTGATCAGCGCCACACCCGTCGGGTCCGTGACCAGGCCGCGAGGCGGATCACGCAGGTCGGGTGCGTTCAGAGCGGATCCTGGGGCACCACGACAGTCTCCGGCTCGGCGACTCGCACGGCAGGCGGCCGCTGGGGCACAGGATCCGCCGTGCTGAGGTCGACCGGCGTGCGGGCGAGCCGCAGGTCGAGGAAACCGACGTTCCGCGGTTCGAGGATCGCGAGCGTCGGCGGCTTGGTGGTGAGCCGGTGCGTCGTGATGCCGTCCCAGACGATGGGCGGGAGCCCGCTGCCGAGCGCGGCGGCGGGGGGTTTCAGCATGCCTTGCGGCGAATCGCCGCCGACGCCGTATTTGTTGTCGCGCACCACGATGTCGGCGGGCAAGGGGTCGAAGTAGGGGTCCTTCAACGGCAAGAAGTAGGCCGCTACCAGCAGATGCACCGACTGGTTCATGCTCAGCTGGTTCCGGAAGACATGCACCCCGCGCGCGGCCATGACCATGATCCCCGTTCCGGTGGGAACGCTCGCGACGATGTTGCCCGGAGGGGCGAAATTCGGGGTGTTGTTCGAGAAGACCTGATTGTCGAAGACGCGGATATCGCGACCCTCCTTCACGGGCAGGTCCGGGAGGTTCAACACGAGGATGCCGGCCGTGTTGTTGGTGACGACGTTGCCGAAGACGTCCACGTTGGACGAATTCGCGATCTCGATGCCTGCGACGTTGAACTCCGCCCGGCTGTTGCGGACGATGACCTGCCGCGACTGACCGACATGGATCCCGGCCTCCGATGCGCCGCGAACCGTCACACCGTCGATCAGCACGTCCGTGGACTCGACGGGATTCACGCCGTATGCGCCGTTCGTGGTCTTCGGGCTGTCCGACCAGGCGACGTGGAGATTGCGGTAGATGATCCGGTCGGCGCCCTTGGAACTGATGCCGTCGCCGCGGGTATCGACGATCGCGAATCCCTGCAGACGCACGTCGTCACCGGTCACCAGGAGGCCTTCGCCGGGCTCGGTCTGGCCGCTGAACGACAGGACCGTCGCATCTGGCCCGGCACCCCTGATGGTGACCCGGTTCGCGTCCAGGGAGAGCCCTCGAGTCAATTCGAAGCGGCCGGCTGCGAGGTTGATGACGGTCCCAGGCGTGGCCTCAATCAAGCGCAACTGCAACTCGGCCTCGGCCAGCGGCCCGGGCGGCAACGGGTCGGACGGGTCGCGTTCGGGTTTGGACGAACACGCGGCGGACAATCCAAGGACCACCGCCGCGACGGACAGCGATGCGCAACGACGCCAGGTGGCGCAGACAGCCATATCGGAAACCTCTTGAGGCTCAGCCGATGACTGTCCGTGTCAGCCAGACGGGGTGTCAAGGTGCCGGATGGTGGGCGCCCGGGGCGGCAGCGACGCCTGAGACAGTGGCATGTGGAGCCCCGTCTAGAAGATCCCAGCCGCTATTTAACATAATATACATTATACGCACTTTAGGATGGACTGAAGGAGAGCGGGTGTCGCCAGCGTTGGCGCGTAAAATGAATGCCCCGAGTCCACGGACGGCCCTGTTTGCGCCTGCTCGTCTACAACATCCGCTATGCGACCGGCACCGGCGCGGCGTTCCATCTGCCATTGCCGGGCGCCGGGTACCTGCGCAGCAGCCGGCGGACCTTGGACGACATCACCCAGTTCATCCGTGCCCAGGATGCCGACCTCGTCGGCCTCATCGAGGTGGACATGGGGTCCGTGCGCAGCGGCCTCGTCAACCAGGCCGAGTACATCGCCCAGCACCTGGGACATTACACGGCCTACGAGTGCAAGTACGGCGCGGCCTCGCTCAACAACCAGCTGCCCATCGTGCGCAAGCAAGGCAACGCGATCCTCGCCGCGCCACGGGTGCATGGCGAGCGTTTCCATTATTTCCCGACCGGCATCAAACGCCTCATCATCGAGATGGAACTCGATGAGGTCTGCGTGTTCCTGGTGCATCTGTCGGTCAAGTACCGGCACCGGCAGGAACAGCTCAAGCACCTGCACGACCTCATCGATGCCGCCCACAAGCCCGTGATCGTCGCCGGCGACTTCAACACCTTCACGGGCAAGGACGAGCTCTTCCTCTTCAAGCGCGCCACGGGCCTGCGCAGCGCCAACACCCGCAGCCTGGCCTCGTACCCCGCGCGGATGCCGCGTGCCGAGCTCGATTTCGTCCTCGTGAGCCCGGAGATCGAGGTGCAGGACTTCCGCATCCCGGATGTCCGGTTGTCCGACCATCGCCCCATCATCTGTGATTTCACCGTGCACCCGGGCGGTGCACGACGGAGACCTGCCGCATGATCGCGTTGCGCCATTGCCGACTGGAGACCGACGCCGAGGGCATCGCCTGGTTGACCCTCGACAAGGCCGACGCCTCGGCCAACAGCTTGGGCAGCGAGATGATGCGCGAAGCCGACGAGGTGCTGCGGCAGATCGAGGCCTCGCCCCCGCGCGGGGTCGTGATCCGCTCCGGCAAGCGCAGCGGCTTCGTCGCCGGCGCCGACATCAACGAATTCACCACCCTGCAGGACGTCGCGCAGGCCGAGCGGCTGGTGAAGGCCGGCCAGTCCGTCATCGACCGGTTCGAGGCGTTGCCGTGCCCGACGGTCGCGGCGATCGAGGGTTTCGCGCTCGGTGGCGGCCTCGAACTCGCGCTAGCCTGCACCTATCGCGTCGCGGTGGGCAACGACCGCCTCACGCTCGGTTTTCCGGAGGTGCTGCTCGGCATCCATCCGGGCTTCGGCGGCACCGTGCGCAGCGTGCAGCTCATCGGCGCGTCCGCGGCGCTCGACCTGATGCTGACGGGCCGCAACGTGCGTGGCGCGAAGGCGCTGGCGATGGGCTTGGTCGACCGCCTGGTCGAGTCTGCCGACGCGCTCGATGACGCGGCCCGCGACATGATCCGTCGCCGCCCTGCCCCGCGCCGTGCGCCGCTCGCGCAGAGGCTGCTGTCGTGGGCGCCGGTCCGCCCCTTCATCGCCAAGAAGGCCCGTGCGGGCGTCGCACGCAAGGCGCGCCGCGAACACTACCCGGCACCCTACGCCATCATCGATCTTTGGGAGCGCCATGGCGCGAAAGGACGCGCCGCCTACGATGCGGAAGCTTCCTCGATCGCGCATCTTTTCCTGACCCCCACGTCACGCAACCTCGTGCGCGTGTTCTTCCTGCAGGATGGCCTGAAGGCGCAGCGCGTGGCGGGCGCCAAGACGCCGCGTCGCGTGCACGTGGTCGGCGCCGGCGTGATGGGCGGTGATATCGCCGCGTGGTGCGCGCTGCGGGGCCTCGAGGTCACGCTGCAGGACCGCGCCGAAGAATACATCCGCCCGGCGATGGACCGTGCCGCCGCGCTGTTCGAGAAACGCCTCAAGGATCCCGGCAAACGCGCGGAGGCGGCCGCGCGGCTGAAGCCCGACCTCGCAGGCGACGGCGTGGCGACGGCCGATGTCGTCATCGAGGCGATCGTCGAGAACGCCGACGCGAAGCGCGCGCTGTACGCCAGGCTCGAGCCGCAGTTGGCGCCCGGCGCGGTCATCGCCACCAACACCTCCTCGATCCGCCTCGAGGAGCTCGCGCCGGCGCTCACCGACCCCGGCCGCCTGGTCGGCCTGCATTTCTTCAACCCCGTCGCGCAGATGCCGCTCATCGAGATCGTGCAGGGCGCCACGACCGCGGCGGCCAGCATGGGGACAGCGATCGCCCTCGCCCGCCGCCTCGACAAGCTGCCCCTGCCCTGCCGCAGCGCGCCCGGATTCCTCGTGAACCGCGTGCTGTCCGCCTACATGCAGGAGGCGATGCTCGCCGGACGCGAGGGCGTCCCGCTCGCGACGATCGATGCGGCCGCCGTCGATTTCGGCATGGCGATGGGCCCGGTGGAGCTCTCCGACGTGGTCGGGCTCGACATCTGCCGCCACGTCGGCGCGATCGTCTCGGGCGCGCTCGGTCGCTCGGCGCCCGATACGCGCGAGCTCGACGAGCGCATCAAGGCCGGCAAGCTCGGCAAGAAATCCGGCGAAGGTTTTTATCTTTGGCGAGACGGCAAGGCCGTGAAGGACATCGCAGGCGCGGCCGGGTCCGTGGCGCCGCCGCCCGACCTGCAAGATCGCCTGATGCTGGCGCTCGCCAACGAGGCGGTCGCCTGCCTGCGCGAGGGCGTGGTCGAGGACGCGGACAAGATCGACGCCGGGATGATCTTCGGTGCGGGATACCCGCCGTTCCGCGGCGGCCCCTTGAAGGCCGCGCGCGACCGGGGCGTCGCGGAGTGTGTCCGGCGCCTCGAAGAGCTCGCCGGCCGCTACGGGCCTCGGTTCACGCCGGATCCAGGCTGGGACGCGTTGCGCTAGCGCCGCGCCCGTCCTCAGGAGGTGGCGGCCGCGCGGCGTGCGGATGCGCCAGCGCTCGCCAAACGCCACAGGATCCGCTCCAAGGCGAGCGGCTTGTTGACCGGTGTCTCGGCCCACTGCCGCGCTTCGCGGGCATGGTCCAAGGCCTCGAACAGCGCCTGGGGTGCGGCGGCCGGGAGGCTGTTGGCGATCGTCCCGCGGCCCCAGCCGCGCAGGCGGTCGGTGATCCAGGCCTCGATGCACGCGACCCGCAGCGGATAGTCGTCCTTGGCCCAGCGGTCGGCCGTCTCGACGACGTCGAGTGCGCCCTTGACCGCGTCCGCCAAGGCGCGTTCCGTGTCACGGCGCAGCCCCGCCAGCGCGGACGCATCGGCGGCCAGCGCAGTGAGCGGTTGCGCCCCGAGCAGCGCGAGCGCCGCCCGCCAATCCGCGGCGCTGCTGCCGGGGCGCTGCGCCAGCAACCAGCGGACCTGGGCCTCCTCGTCGGCCGGGCGCGGCGACAGACGGGTGCAACGACTCTGGACGGTCGCCGGCAACCTCGAGGGTTCGCCGGTGACGAGCAGCAACAGCGCGCGACCCGAGGGTTCTTCCAGCGTCTTCAGCAAGGCGTTCGCCGCGTTGCGGTTGAGCCGATCGGCCGGCGCGATGATCGCGACCTTGCGCCCGCCCGCATGCGCAGTCAGCGCGAGCTCCGCGCTGAGTTCGCGCACCTGATCGACGCGGATCTCCTTGGAATCCTCGAGCGGCTGCAGCAGGAGCAGGTCCGGCTGCTCCCCCGACATCACACGTCGGCACTCGAGGCACTGACCGCAAGGCGAATCCCCGATCCCGGAGTCGCCGGCTGTTGCACGGACCGGCGTGCGGCAGAACATCCGCGCGGCGATCCACAGCGCGAGCCAGTGTCCGCCCTGCCCCGGCGAGGCCTGCAGCAACAGCGCATGTCCGAGCCGGTCCGCGGCGAGCGCGGCGTTGAACGCGGCCTGTGCGGGGCGCAGCCACGGCAGGTCGGCATCGAGCGGCAGCGGCGTCATGCGGGGCGCTGCAGCAGCGGACGCAGCGCGGCGAGGGCGGCATCGCGCAAGGGGGCGGGCGCGGCGGTCGCATCGAGCACCCGGACACGCTGCGGCTCCGCGGCGGCGATCTCGAGATACCGCGCGCGAACACGCTCGAAGAACGCCAGGGTCTCCGATTCGAAGCGGTCGGGACCGTCGTCGGCACCCCGCTCGCCCGCCTTGCCCTGATCGTCGACCCGTTGGGACCGTCTCCGCGCATGCGCGCGTTGCAGCCCCGTCTCGACCGGCAGATCGAGCAGCAACGTCAGGTCGGGTGTGAGTCCGCCCAGGCCCTCGCGGGACAAAGTCTCGATGAACGACGCCGAGACGCCGCGGCCACCGCCCTGGTAGGCCCGTGTGGCGTCGGTATACCGGTCGCAGAGGACCCAGTCGCCGCGCGCCAGCGCCGGACGCACGAGATTGTCGACGTGGACCGCCCGTGCCGCGAACATCAACAGTGTCTCGGTCTGTGGCGACAGCGTCTCGCTGCCCCGCTGCAACACGACCTCTCGCAGTCGCTCGGCCAGCGGCGTGCCGCCCGGTTCACGGGTCGCGACGACGGTCAGGCCTCTCGCCCGCAAGGCCTCGACGAGCGCCGCGGCCACCGTGCTCTTGCCCGCGCCCTCGATGCCTTCGAGCGTGATGAAGCGGCCCGGCGTCTTCACTTCGCGGTCTCCGCACCAGGGATCGCGCGCCGTTCGCGCTGGCGTGCCAGCATCGCCGCCACGGCCTGCTGATGCTCCGGATAGGTCCGCGAGAAGCGGTGCGAGCCGTCCGCGTCGCCGGTGGCGACGAAATAGAGCTCCCCGGTCACGCGCGGCTGCGCTGTGGCGCGCAGCGCGGCGCGGCCCGGCAGCGAGATCGGCGTGGGCGTGAGGCCCGCCCGGGTGTAGGTGTTGTAGGGCGTATCGGTCTCGAGGTCGCGGCGTCGGATGTTCCCGTCATAGGCCGGGCCGATGCCGTAGATCACGGTCGGATCCGTCTGCAGCTTCATGCCGGTGCGCAGTCGCGAGACGAACACGCCGGCGATGCGGTCGCGCTCGTCCTCGCGCGCGGATTCCTTCTCGACGATGGACGCGAACGTGAGCAACTCGTCGGCCGACTCCAACGGCAGGTCCGCTGACCGGGACCGCCATGCGGCGTTGAGTTCCTCGCGCATCCTGTCGGCCGCCAGTTGCAGCAGTTGCAGGTCCGTCGTGCCGCCGGAGAACCGGTAGGTGTCGGGGAAGAACCGCCCCTCCGGGTGCACACCCGCGAGGCCCAGCCGCGCCATCACGGTCGCATCATCGACGCCCGCCAGGGTCTGCGCGATCTCCGGATGTGCGGCGATGGTGCGGCGCAGGTCGGCGTAACGCGACCCTTCGATGAAGGTGACCGACTCGAGGATCACCCGACCGCTCTCGAGCTGCTCCAGCAGCGCGCGCGGCGTGATCCCGGCGGGCACGGCGTAGCGCCCTGCGGTGACCCGCCGGCCCGGCTGCTGCGCACGGCTGTAGAGTTCGAGCAAGCGGGGATGGCGCAATGCGCCCGCGTCCGCGGCGCCCTGCAGCGCCGCCCGCAGCGAACTGCCGGGCTTCACCTCGAAGCGGCGCTCCGCCGGATTCGGTCCGGGACGGTCGATCTCCCCAAGCGCCCATGCACCGGCCGCCACCACGCCCACGACAAGCAAGGCGAAGGCCAAAAGCCATCGGAGCCAAGGACGGGATCTGCGGCGCGCCATGGGCGAAGTCTAAACCGCCGAGGCGAACCTGGCGCACCTGCCGGACGGGCGGATGCCCCGGGACGTCAGCCCGCGAACCGCCTGAAGATCAGGGTGCCATTGGTGCCGCCGAAGCCGAAGGAATTCGACATCGCGACATCGAGCGCCATCTGCCGCGCCGTGTTCGGGACGTAGTCGAGGTCGCATTCGGGGTCGGGGTTGGCGAGGTTGATGGTGGGCGGCGCCACCTGGTCCCGCAACGCCAAGGTCGTGAGGATGGCCTCGACCACCCCGGCGGCGCCGAGCAGGTGACCGGTCATCGATTTGGTGGAACTGACCGCCAGTCGCGCGGCATGCGCGCCGAATGCTTGTTTGATCGCTTTCGTCTCGGCACGGTCGCCGAGCGGCGTGGAGGTCGCGTGCGCGTTCAGGTATTGCACGGCATCAGGGGCCAGCTGCGCGTCGCGCAACGCGTTCTGCATGGCGAGCCTCGCGCCGGCACCGTCTTCGGGCGGCGCGGTGATGTGGTACGCATCGCCGCTCATGCCGAAGCCGATGAGCTCCGCGAGGATGTTCGCGCCGCGGCGCTTGGCGTGCTCGAGCTCCTCGAGCAGCATCGCGCCGCCGCCATCCGAGGCCACGAATCCGTCGCGGTCGCGGTCCCAGGGACGCGACGCACCGGTGGGGTCGTCGTTGCGCTCCGAGAGCGCCCTCGCCTGCGAGAAGCCGCCGATGCCGAGCTTGGTGGTCGACATCTCGCCGCCCGCCGCCAGCATCACATCGGCGTCGCCGTACTGGATGGTGCGGTAGCCCAAGCCGATGGCATGGGTGGAGGTGGTGCAGGCGGTGACGACGCCGAGGTTGGGGCCCTTCAGGCCGTAGCGGATCGAGAGGTGCCCGGCGATCATGTTGATGATCGACGACGGGATGAAGAAGGGCGAGATCTTGCGCGGACCGCCGGTCTGGGCGTAGGTCTCGCACTCCGCCTCGATGGTCGCAAGACCGCCGATGCCGGCCCCGGCGATGACGCCACAGCGCTCCGGGTCGAGCCCGCTGAAATCGATGCCGGAACCGGTGATGGCCTGGATGCCGGCCGCGACGCCGTAGTGGATGAACTCGTCCATCCGGCGCGCTTCCTTGGGGGGGATGTAGTCGCCGATGGTGAAACCGCGCACCGCCCCGCCGATGCGCGTGGCAAAGCCGGTGGTATCGAAGCGGGTGATGGGGCCGATACCGCTCTCGCCCCGCAGGACGGCCTGCCAGGCGGATTCGATGGTACTGCCGACCGGGGAGACAATCCCGAGGCCGGTGACGACGACTCGCCGCTTGCTCATGCGCGCTCCGGTGTGGAAACGCACGGGGCCGGCGCAAGGCCGGCCCCGCCGGGGATCGTCAGACGGTCAGGCCTTGCGGCGCGCCGTCACGTAGTCGATGGCCTGCTGGACCGTCGTGATCTTCTCGGCGTCCTCGTCCGGGATCTCGGTCTCGAACTCTTCTTCGAGCGCCATCACGAGCTCGACGGTGTCGAGGGAGTCGGCTCCGAGGTCATCGACGAACGAGGCACTGTTGGTGACCTGCTCGAGCTTGACGCCAAGCTGTTCAGCAACGATGGCTTTGACTTGCGTTTCGACGGTGCTCATCAGTGCGTAGACCTCTCTGAGATTCTTGGTTTAGCGACCGGGCCCGGACCCAGCGAGGCCGTCATTGTAGGGGATGCGGGCGATTACGCCAAACCCAGGGGCATAAATGTCTGTTTTTAATGAAAAATACCCACCTCAGGACATATACAGACCACCGTTCACATGCAGCGTCTGGCCCGTGAGATAGCCGCCGGAGGGCGATGTCAGGTAAAGCACTGCGGCAGCCACATCCTCCGGCGCACCGAGCCGACCGAGCGGGATACCGGACATCCAAGCCGTACGGACGCTCTCGTCCACCGCCCGCGTCATGTCGGTATCGATGAAGCCCGGCGCGATCGCATTCACCGTGATGTTCCGGCTGCCGACCTCTTTGGCCAAGGACTTGGTGAAGCCGATGACCCCGGCCTTGGCGGCGGCGTAGTTGGTCTGGCCGGCACTGCCCATGGCACCGACGACCGAGGTGATGTTCACGATGCGCCCTTGGCGCTGCTTGATCATGTGCTTGATGCAACCCCGGGACAACCGGAACACCGAGGTGAGGTCGGTCAGCAGCACGGCGTCCCAGTCCTCGGGCTTCATGCGCATCAAGAGCCCATCGCGGGTGATACCCGCATTGTTGACCAGGATGCTGGGCATCTCGCTCACCGCCTCGAGGCTCGCAAGCAAGGCCTCGACCGAGGCGGCGTCCGCCACATCGAGCACCGCACCCCGCCCAGCCGTCGACGCGTCACCGAGCCAGCCCGTGATGGCCTGCGCGCCTGCTGGCGTGGTGGCCGTGCCGATGACCTTGGCGCCGGCGCTCGCCAGCGCCTCGGCGATGGCCCGACCGATGCCGCGCGAGGCGCCGGTCACGAGCGCCGTTTGACCCGTCAATACACCCGTCATGCCGCACCTCCTGCGAGCGCCGAACTGAGAGACGCCGGATCCTCGAGCGCCGTCGCCTCGACGCCCGGTGTCTTGTCGATGCGCCGGTGCAAGCCCGCGAGCACCTTGCCGGGGCCGCACTCGACGAAGCGTGTGACGCCAAGCCCGACCAAGGCCTGCACGGTCGCCACCCAGCGAACCGGGCTTGCGAGCTGCCGGTAGAGCAGATCCCGGATCGCCTCAGGGTCACGATACTCCGTGGCATCGACCGAGCTGATGAACCGGCACTGCGGCGAGGCGATCGGCGAACTCGCGAGGCGCTCGCGCAGCTGCTCGGCCGCCGGGCGCATCAGACTGCTGTGACAGGGCACGCTGATCGGCAGCGGCAGAGCCCGTTTTGCGCCTCGCGCCTTGGCGCCCTCTATGGCCCGCTCGAGCGCCGTGCGATGGCCGGCGATGACCACCTGTCCCGGCGCATTGAAGTTCACGGCCTCGACCACTTCACCCTGCGCCGCCTCCGCGCAGACCGATTCCATGTCCGCATCGTCGAGGCCGAGCACGGCCGCCATGCCACCCTGACCGCCCGGCACCGCATCGCGCATGAGTTCGCCGCGCACCCGGACGAGATCCACAGCGTCGTCGAAGCCGAGCGTACCCGCCGCAACCAGCGCGGTGAACTCGCCCAAGCTATGGCCTGCCACCCAATCGGGTACGGCGCCGCCCGCGGCGCGCCAGGCGCGAAAGGTCGCCACCCCGGCGACCAACATCACGGGCTGCGTGATCTCCGTCAGCGCCAAGCGTTCAGCCGGACCTTCTTGCGCGAGCGCCCAAAGATCGTAGCCCAGCACCGATGATGCGGCATCGAAGGTCTCGCGGACGACCGGATGCGGTCCGGCCCAGGCCGCCATCATGCCGACCGACTGCGACCCCTGCCCCGGAAACACGAACGCTCTCGACATCATCCCCCCATCGGGTGCCCAAACCGGCGAGAGTATACGGGCGAACGCCGGGCGAACTTCTAGGATTGCGATTCGATTGCCGGCGCCATAACCTTCTCCAACCGTTTTGATCTCGCCGAAGGGGGCTGTGTGACGACGACATCCGACCACCATACGAACGGCATCGCACGCGCCCGACTTCTCGCCGCTGCGGTCTGCGTCACCGCCATGGGCCTGACGGCCTGCGGCGGCGGCGGTGGCGGCAGCACACCCGCGCCC
>Ga0315903_10003852_pt1 | contig 20467 bp, 40 predicted proteins | sample LakEriMetagenome_7_FD_203524 | JGI IMG/M metagenome (GOLD analysis project Ga0315903, IMG submission 203524) | Freshwater fungal communities from buoy surface, Lake Erie, Ohio, United States - Buoy 2 MA119 | ecosystem: Environmental > Aquatic > Freshwater > Lake | place: USA: Lake Erie, Ohio... | reverse complement strand
TAAAAGATTTGAAAAAAAATCTACTCAACCAAACATAGACGCTAGGGGTAGGGTTGCTAGATAAATTAAAATATTTAATTAAAAAAATAAGACCCCTCCCATATGAAGAGGGGTTTTTTATTTTAAGTCCTATTTATAATCAATGGAATACATTGTTACACGTTCTCAACTTACATCATTTCTGAAAAGGAGATTTTCTATTGATGAATTAAATGACTTAGTTCTTTTGGTTAAACATAGGATTGAGGATGAAGGTATAATGGAAGAAATGGTAATTTACGATGAGATAAGAAACTTTCTTGCGTCAAAAAAGAATGATGATATAAATGATAATGGAACCGAACAGGAATATTGGGATTCCTATTTGAGGTATGAAACTCCTTTGGTTGAATTTGTTAGGAGCACACTGAACTTAAAGTAATTATTTCTTCTCAATAAGGGATTCTACGAAGACCCATCCCAAGAAAAGTAATCCAATTATGGGATTAAGATAAACCCCAAATGAAAAGGACAGTCCCAATCCGATTACAATCTTTATGGCTCTTAATCCGTCTTTGATTATTCTATTTCCCCAATAGTTGTAAAAATTTCTCATGGTATAATAATAGGGGATATTCATTTTCAAAACAAGACCCTATATTTTATTTTCCCTTTTCAACGAGAAAAAAAATTTTGGAAAAATATCTGATATTCTTATCTTTGTCCCATGGTAGTACTATTAGTTTTATTGGGAGCAATTCTTCTGTCATGTCTTCTTGTTTATTTGGGACATAAGTATAAGTGGATTGATGATGAACCATTTTTCTTTTAATGTTATGGACAATCTTTGGGGAGAAGCACATAGGTTTTTATTGTTTGGGGAAGTCGGTCATTATTATAGGACAGGAGATTCCTATGTTCATATAGTGAAGAGGACCCCACAGAGAATATATCTTTCCAACGGAAGTGTTGTTAGTTTGGGAAAAAGTAAAAGTGGTTTCTTCTATTTCAAGGGGAATAAGGTGAATCAAATATTGAGAGACATTGAAGGGTATTTGTTGTTTCTAAAACATGACCCCCTATTTGGAAAATAACCTCCATCCAAGGAAAAAAATTTTTGGGAAATTTTCGTATTTATCTATATGTTTTCATCTGATAATATATTGGTAATGATTTCGGGTATTGTGATGGCCTTGGGATTTATCATGGGTAGTTCTTATTTTGTTTATAGGATGTTTGCTCAAGGGACCAAGGAAATCTTGGTTAGATTTATTCTTGTTGTTTTTACTGCACTTGTTGCGTTGTTCATTGTTGATAAGACCATTGCTTGGAAGGTATCCCTTATGTCTGTTGAACAGAATGAGAATTTATTCGACCTCATACGAACACTAGTTCTTATGATATTCTCTTATTATTTCGGTACCAAAGATTCGGGAAGAAAGGATGGGGATTAATTGTTTTATTTTATATTTATCCTATATGAAATATCTCATCACCGAATCTCAGCACGAGTTGTTAAATAGAAGAATTCCATCTTGGATTAGAAGAAGGGCCACAAAAGAATATTTGGAAGTGTGGATTGATGGGGAAGATATGTTGGACCGTGACTATTGTGACAGTTTTATGGATGCTGATAGTTACATGGAATCGGTTATTGAATTTGCAATACAAGATATGTTGCAAGACAAAGGTGAGGGAATTGAGGAAGAGGAATATTATAGCGATGTTATGGATTTTTTGAGAAATAGAGCTGAAATGTTATTCGGAGAAAGATTGAGAGATAAATATAATAACATGTGCGGCAAGTTGGCATAATATGAAATATCTAATTACAGAATCTCAGTATAATAAAGCAATTGATAAGTTCATATCACTGCAACTTATCCCCCATACAAGACATCGTACAGGAGGTTCTCTTTATTGGGTTAAAGATGACCAGATTATTTGTGAATATAATTTGAGATTCCATGATTTTTGGTTTAGGGAAAGTATTTGGAAGGATATTGAAGATATGTTCGCTTTGGAATTTTATGAGGTAGCTGATGTTCTTAAGAAATGGTTGGAAATTCATGAAGGTGTAAGCAGTGAAAAAATTAAAATTAACTATCTTCCATATTTTAGATTGCCGATTGAAGCTGTCCGATATATGCCAGACCTTTGATTGTCCGGAAACCGACCACAATCCCCCTCCCCCCTTTTTTTCTTAACCATTTTTTTTTATATTTGCTTTATGGAAAAGGTTGTTTGTCCTAATTGTGGTGAAGAAGAAAATTTTCATTTTAATTATGATTATGCAAAATCTGATTTGCCCGTCATTGATGTTTTGTGTAATGAATGTGGCACTTTTTTTGATATCGAATAAATGGGTAGTGGATATGTAAGCGGGCTCATGCTCGGTAAGTCGAAATGGTTATGATTCTCTTTACGAGACCACATTGTGGGTTCGAGTCCCACCCTATTTGCGAGGAGACCGTTACTAATTCATAGGACGTATGGGAAGGAAGCGTAGAATTAGAATTTTTTTTTATATTTGTAAAAAACAAAATATATGAAACTGAAGATACAAATTTTGGAAGGATTTCATACTACAATATGGAAAGAACCGATTGAAATTGAAACAGATAATTATCCTGAATTTTCAGGTAAAAGTGCAACAGAAGTGTTGGAACTTTTGAAAGGTAAATCATCTGATATCCCATTTTATGATGGTGATAATACAAGTGAGGATTGGACCGTGTATGATGAACTCATGAGCCAAGATGATGAGTACAGAAAGGAAAAGAATAATGAAACTGATATCCTTTTGGCATAAAGGAATTTCATTTTTCTGTCGTATGCCGGAAACCGTCGACCGACCTTCGGTCGGAACGAGCATCTTTTTTATCCCCCCGTCGTTGGGACCATCTTAAACAAACGGGTCGGGTAATATATTTATTGTAAAATAATTTCTAATGAAAAAAATAGTGAGATTAACAGAATCAGATTTAGTAAGAGTAATCAATAGAGTAATTAACGAACAGTTAATTAAGTCTACAGACAAAAAAATCGATGCTGCATCGAATAAAGAATGGGTTTCACTGAAATCCAAGTTGATTCCAATGGGGTTCAAAGTTACCTATTCAAAAGAAGATTATCCGGCTTCTCCGAACCCTCTTAATCTGATATATCTAAAGGTTGGAAAAAGAGAAATATTAACAATGAAAAAAAATGGGTATGAAGTTAGTGTACAATGGCCTGGAGGGGCAATTGATACTGGTATAGTTGAGCCTACTGAAGCTTTAATTGAAATTGAGCAGGATGGTGGTAAACCTAATTTCAAAGCATTAGCAAATCAAGTAAAATCATTGGCTCAAACAGGACCTGGTTTAGGTAAAGGCAATTTCGAAGGTGGCGAGTTCAGTGTTGATGAAGATACTATTAGATTGTCTGTATATTTCAAACCTGATGCAATTTTTGGTATGATAAATAAATTGGTTCCGATGTTAAAATAACTCAAAGGAGTCTTTTTTTGGTATTAAGATTGGTTCTCAACAAAACGTTAAGCCAAGACCAAGAAAAAATTTAGATTTACTATTTAGAAAATAATTAAATCCCCACTGTTATGTGGGGTTTTTTATTTAATTTCGTATTTATTAATATGATTAAGATGATTGAAACTCTTAAGTTAATTGTAGAACAAAATGTCGATGATTATGATGATAATGATTTCATGGATGCTTTCGTGTCTTCATTCAAAAATTGGGTTTCGACAAAATTTGGAGAAGATTCAAAAAAATATCCTTTTTCCTATTTTGTAAAAAAATATTGGAAGGACTTTGTAAGAGATGTTCTTGGGGAAGAGGAGAATCAAAGGATTCTGAATAATTATGGGGTTCCTGTTCATTTGATAGGAAAACAACTCATAAGAAAAGGAAAATATTATGTACCCTCGATGAGACCTGAGAAAAAGTTCACCGAGAAATATAAGAGACATATCCAAAATTTTATTGAATCTTTGGATTTGCCGAGTTGGGTTCGAATAAGTTTCGATGAACCAGTTCCGAATGATGTTACCCTCAATATTAGTACTGATTTCCCTGAAATGTTGAAATCGGAAATAAGTATACAACCATACGACATTCAACAAAATGTTAAACATTTCTTTCAGGATTTTCTCGGAGCAGAAATGGGTATTCCAAGTCACGGAGGAATGCAGTTCAATTATTCCACAAAAACCTTCAATGAAGATGCATGGGTTAAAAATGAGTTAAATAAAAAAATCAAAAAAGATATCAAAGCAATGGATATCGGAAAATATATTCATAGTATCAGATTTGAACCCAAAATTACGACTGGTGAAATGAAAGTTGTTTTCAAAGAAAATACTTGGGGAAGAGGACAAACAAGGTGGGATATAAGGAACAAAATAAAAAACTATCTCTCTGAATTGGGATATAAGAGAATTAATGTTAATGAGTAGTTTACATGAAATATATCATAACAGAGGACCAATACGATAGAATTTATATACTCAGGAGAGGGGATGCTATCAGAGATTTTGTAAAATATTTGTATCCGTCATTTTATCCATGTGATTATAGAAAAGAAGATTTTATTTATGGTATACTCGATAGTGTGAATGATGTTGATTATGACTGGGGACCAAAAGAACCAAGTAAAGATGAAATTAGAAGTTTCATTTCAACCTTTATGAAAGATGAATTGGAGGATTTTTGGGAAACTCATTGCGGAGAAGAATAATTAAAGTATTTAAGATATGAAATTCATAATAACAGAGTCACAGTACAAGATACTAAAAGAACTATCACCAAAATCTGTTGGTGTTCAGGAATTTATCGATGAAGTTGAAGAAACACGAGGACTATTGAAGTTTCTCGGGTTCAAATCCATCAAATCTTTAAGAGATTATATCCAAGATGGTGATTATGATGATTTTGATGAACTGAAAAAAGAATTGAAAAAATTCAAAGAAAAAAAATAATCATATTTATTGTAAAAAATATGGGAAGTGCACCAAAAAAACCAAGACCTATGAGAAGTAGGAAAAGCGGATTGAAAACTAAGGCAAGAATAGATGCCAATATCGAGGTTTTGAGAAAAGTTATGAAAAATGCTAAAAAAGATAATTGATAATGTTGTCCTGACAATCATTACAATAGTTTGTCTACCATTTTTGATTATTTACCAACTTATTCGACTTTTTTGGAAGATATTTTGGACTTCAATCGTTGCGTTTATAATTTTATTATTTTTTAATTTAAGTGAACAGGAAACCCTATCGTATGTTGCGGGTTTATCTTTCCTGATATTGATAATTTACACCTTTTTTGAGAAAAGATGAGAAAAATATCTAATTAATTGTTGGATATTTATAGACATGAGAATCATCATAACCGAAAAACAAGCAGAAACTCTCAAAAAACATTGGAAGAAAGTAGATAACAAGAAATTTGTCAAAAAATACCATTTTGACTCTTATGATGATTTAGTTACATTTGTAAAAAAAGTTACCGACATCGCAAAAAAACAAAATCATCATCCTGAAATAAAATTCGGATATGATTTTTTAGAAATTTCTATAACTGACCACGAAAAAGGTGGTATAAGTGACAAATGTCATAAATTTATAAGTTCAGTAGATAAAATTTCAGAATAACATGAAAAAAATATTATTTTTATTGCTGTTACCAATAATTTCTTTTTCACAGGTTTCGGAAAGGGAACAAAAAGTGGAAATTAGAAACAGCAACCAAGGAAATTCGAATAGAAATTACGTTCCACCAACATTAAACACAAGACCAAGTGTTAATGAATATCAACTCAAGGAGCTCGAAAGAAACAGAAACAATCAGACATACAATTATAAACCAGGTTCTAACAGAACTGTCATACTGAACGACCCATATTGGAATAATTGGGGGTGGGGTTGGAATAGATGGAACCCTACATTCGGGTGGAACTCATATTCTCCTTATTTTTGGTATGATAATTGGGGGTATCGTAATCCAGGTAGGGTTTATATCTATGATAATGGAAAAACTGATACAATAAGAAGAACAAGGGTACATGGTAACTTTGGAATACAATATTTTACTAATAATGAATTGGGTGGTTGGCTCACTTTCGGGACAAAAACCTATTTTATCATGGATTATTCAAGAACAAATAATAATAGAACTTCTGTTTACTATCCATCATTAACTTTAGATAGAGTTTTACCTTGGTCAGATAGAAAATTGTCTGATGAAATCAGTACAAATATGTTTTCAGTTGGTTTGGGTAAAAAATTACACAAAACTGTTGGTGTACATCTTGGTTTAGGGGTTGGTAGAGAAGAAAGAAGATTCAGATTCTTCGATGAAATGTTTGTATTATCAAATAATGGTGAATATAGTTTTCCTAACTATAAAAAAACAGTTTTTACATTGAAACTAGGTACAATTGTAAATGTTTCTCGTAATATTTCATTGAAATTGGATGGTGATTTAGGGAGAGGTGAGATTTCATATGGTTTAGGTATTAAATTTTAATTAACATGCCGTTCGAGAGACAAAATATAGGTAAAACATACGAAATTGGTGAAATTCTAAAGGGAGTACCTTGTATGAGGTGTCAACCATGTATGAAACTAAGACTTATGGAGATGGGATTTAACCCTGGTGAAAAAATTCAGATAGAATCTCACCAAAACGGGCTTTGGCTCGTTAATATTCTTACAGAAACAGGTAAACCCTCCGCCAAAATAGCATTAAGAGACGAAGAAATGGAAAGAGTTTGTGTTTTGTAATTTTTTTACTATTTTTGTAAAAAAATATATGACTAAAGTACAAATTTCGACAGAAAAAGGAGACATGATAGCGGAACTATATGACGACGCAACTCCAATCACAGTAAAAAATTTCAAAGACCTAATTGAGAATAAATTTTATGATGGTTTAACCTTTCATAGGGTAATTCCTGGATTTGTTATTCAGGGTGGTTGTCCAAACGGTCTTGGAAATGGTGGACCAGGTTATACAATTCCTTGTGAGGTAAATTCGGAAAAACAATTCCACGATAGAGGGGTATTATCTATGGCACATGCTGGTAGAAATACGGGGGGTTCACAATTTTTCATATGCCATAACAGACAAAACACCCAACATTTGGATAAAAACCACACTTGTTTCGGAAGAGTAATCGAAGGACTCGATGTAATCGATTCCATCAAACAAGGTGATAAAATAAACTACATCGGAATTCTCTAATATGAAAAACTATTATCAAGAAATATTGAGTTTGAAAGGACAGGAAGTTGAATATGAACCATCAGGATATGGTCATATCAAGATGGTAAAACACAATTTCCCTTTTTCTATAAAAGAGAAAGAGTTTGATTTTCTGAGGGATTTAATTATAAGATATAACTTGAAAAGTGGTTATGAATTAGGAACAGGTATGGGGGTTAGCACAGCTGCAATTGGGTTAGGATTTAAGTATACTGGGGGTAAATTAGTTACTGTTGATTCTTACATTGAAGAACATTTGGAGAGCTATGGAGCTTACGAATACATTCCCCCAAAATTGGTTTATGAAAATGACGGATATAAATCCGCACAATTCTTGATTAATCATTTCAAATTGGAAAATAATGTTTTCCCTGAAATAGGTTGGAGTCCGAATAATATTCTCGGATTATTGGATAAACACTTGAAGTCAAAAATTGATTTTGTTTTTTACGACGGAGGTCATTTTGACCATCAGTTAGTTAAAGACATTGAAATCATTGCCCCTAAGTTGGCCGATAATTTTGTAATTGCTTTTCATGATTTCCATCCAAACTTTTTTACGGAAAGAGTTATGTTAGCGATAGAAAAAGTTTTCAAAAAACCATTAAAAATTGCTGTAGCAAGACCTGATGGTGAAGATTTGTCGATAATTATAAATAAATAAAAAAATGAAAAAAACACTTTTATTCCTTTCGTTCTTGTTATTTGCTGGTTTAGTATCTTTTTTAGTTATAAGTAATGGGAATGAGGACACTCAATTTAATGAAATACCATTATCAGAAGAAAATTCTGTAGTCGTTGGTGAATTTCCTGTATTTTATGATACCATTATGAGAGTCGGTCTTGATGCTGTTGGAGTTAAAGGGGTAACTGTAATTTTTGGGAAATTAACCGATGCTGCTAAGGACCAATATGGTGAAGGAGAACTCAAAGCTCACGTAAGATATTTCAATGGAATTTTTTATCTCTTCACCGATGTTATGAAAAAAAATGAAGCTATGAATGTATTGGCACATGAAATTGCTCACATACAACAATACAATAGTGGTACATTTGTTTATGAAAATGACCAAGTGTATTGGCATGGGGAATTATATTCTTTGGACAACGTCGATTATGATGTTAGACCATGGGAGAGAGAAGCCTTTTCAAGAGAATCTGAAATAGAAAATGCGATTTCCAAAGTAATTATTGAATAAACCTTAAATAAAAAAATTATGTCTGCAGGATTATTGTTAATTATCGGTCTCGTTTTGTTGTTTGTATTTTTGGGTATCACTACAGTGTTCAAAAAAAATAAAAATGTTGTGAAACCTACAGTTGTTGATGAGGTTACACCAGTACCAAGTATGGTAGAAGTTGTTGTAGAACCAACACCTGTTCCACAGGATGAACCTGTGGCACCACCTGTTCCCATAAATGAAACTTGTTATGAATTTGAAGTAATTGTTTCTGATTCTGAAGAAACAATTTGCTCAAAATTGGATTCCATAAAGGTTTACTCCTCAAATCCAAATGCAATTTCAGAGCCATCACATTTATTCATGAGTGAAAATGCGTGTAAGTTCCATAGAATTAATTGGGACGATACTCATAAGTTTGTTCGATTGGGTAATAAATACTCATCGGTCGACTCAAGTGGTTATGCATCAGATTCGAAAGATTGTTAAACAAAAAACCCTCAACCGAGGGTTTTTTTATATATTTGCTTTATGGAATATTCGAAAATGAAACTTTCGGACTTGAAGTTGTTGGCAGATTTACACGAAATACCCACAAATCTGACCAAAGAAGATATTATTAAAAATCTCAAGTTGGTAGATAATGAAAAATACATAAAACCTACCACTTGTGATAAATTTGATAAAAACACTTACTTGATTGGTGTTGATATTAAGAATCAACAAAAATTGGTATCTTGTGGTAAATTTGTGGAGAACGGAGAAATGAGACGAGCAAACATGTATTCTTCTGATAGAATATATTTCTATGCCGGTTTCAAATTTAATTAACCTTCAGTTTAATTTTTACTTCTTTTTCGAAAAGTTCTTTAGTTGTCTCATTATTTTGGAAACCATCTGGTTTAGATTTGTCATTGTTGAAGATGAAATAGTGATATTTTTTTGTTTTCTTGATGTATATAACTTTCCAACACTTAGAAGGAACAGAAACCTGTCCTATTTTCTTAATTTCCCCTAAATTACCACAAAATACTTTTATGGAATCAACGGTAACTGACAAATTCCTACAATATGTCTCCAAAGATTTCCAATCACCCGCATTTAGTGAATGATATTGTGGTGACATGTTAGAGAAATAGAAACTTTCCTCCAACACTAACTTACCTGAGCATTGGTTGTCTGCCGCAGGACTCATATGACCTCTATCAAATCCACTTTTTGTATAAGAATCTTGTAAGTTAGTGAATTCCTTCAACAATGGGTCCGGGGTGAACTTATCAATACGTGGTAATGGGTTGGGACAAGTGACTTTATTTTTTGTTAACCACCATTCGACAAGAACTGGGTATTTTTTTGATTTCGAATAAATGCTCGTGTAGTTTGTATGTGTTAATCTAACAGTATCTTGAGATACACTGGTAAACGAAATGAAAAAAACGGATAATAGGGTTATTAAGTATTTCATAACAGATAAATAGGGAAGAAGAATTCATTTTTGATTATATTTAATAGTATGGAAAGAAGATTTTTTTTAACCGAACAAGAAAGAGAGAGTATTCGTAAACAATACTTCTTTGAACAAGAATCTTCGTCTAAGAACGAAGAAAAAAGATTTTGTCATAAAGGTAACACCAAGATTCTCGATGAAATCATGGGTGATTTAGATGGTGAAGATTATATCGAGGGAGTAAAACTTAGAAAGTCAGGTGTTAATGGTTTGACAGACACGTTGGAACTTTTGAAAACATTAAGATTACATCCAAAAATCACTGATGGTGGTGAAGATTTGGCGTTCAAACTTGTCAATAATTTGAAATCATACAAACCATACAATTATTTTGATGAAACAAAGAAACAGTGTAACAGGGCTATGGATAAAATCATCGAACTTTACAAAGAGAACGAACATGGTGAAGAATTGGTGAAAGACATTGAAAAAGTTTTTGGTCTACAACACGTCTCCAACCGAGCCAAGGAATATATTAAACATGGTTTAGCCATGATAAAGGGTGAATAATTGAATTCACCCTTTTTTGTTTATATACTTATCTATATGAGTACTCAGAGCCATATTGATAAAGTTAATCTCAAACCGAATTTACTTCCATATCCCCACCACGTAGGCGCACCAAAAATTGAACCCGTAGATATTACGTTTTTCAAAGATAAAGGAACCCAAAAAGTTAATAGGGTATTAAAGAGAAGGTATGAAGAGTTGGTTAAAGAAGCAGAAACCCTCCAAAATTCCTATTTAATCAATCAGGAGGTGTACGACTCACATTATAGTTTTGAACCCGTTATTGGGGAGATATATCACTTATACGAAGATTCTAATGGTAGGAAATCACTATCAATTATTAGCCCGACAGAGTGGAATAAGAAATATGTTTATTCGGTGGTATTAAACTCTGATTTAACTTGGGAAAAAATTCAGAACTAGTGCTAGACTAGTGTATTTTATAATATTTTTTTATTTTTTATATTATTATTCTTATAAAGAATAATAATTATTGCCCTTTTTCAAAAAAGACAAAAAAATTTTATTTTATTAGCTACTATTTATAATCTAAAAGAATGGAAATGGTAGATTCATCTATTTGGACTGTGTTAGTCACCGCGGTAACCGTTCTCGGTTCAGCAAGCGCTTGGAGATATTGGGAAAAAAGAGCAATGAAAAAAGAAAAAGATGAAGATTTTATGAAACACGAATGTAGAGATAGAATCTTAAAATTAGAGGCTTTATTAGGTGAGAGTAGTAAGGAAAAAGACGAAATGAGAGAACTCATTTTATCTTTGACCGAAAAAGTTGCGGCTCTGACTGTGAAAGTTGAATTTCTTCAGAAAGAAAATAATGAGTTAATACATAAAATGGGAAGTAGTTTATGAAAAACAAAATAATAAAACTTACAGAACAAGACTTGAAAAAAATAGTCGAGAAGGTACTAAATGAACAAGGTAGTATGTTCGGTACTGCCGGAACAGATATGGGTGGATATAGAAAAGATGATGTGAGAAATCAACCAAAACCATCTTCCAAGGTAGTTACAGGGAAAGTAGATATCAATCCAAAGAAGTTGAAACTTGGTGATGGAGGTTCCAAAAATCCCAAACAAATTGAAGATGTTAAAAAATTACAAGCGGAACTCATTAGACTTGGGTTATTGGAATTGAAACAAGGCCCTACTGGATTTTTTGGTTCTTTAACTCAAAAAGCGCTTGATAGGTATAATAAGGGTGAGACCGTTAAAGTTGATACATCTAAAGTTGATAAAGGTGGTTCATCTAAGAATTTACAATCTTCAGAAGCTGCTAAAAAAGTTGCTAAGTGTGAAACAGGTACTGATGAAGTTCTTAAAGAAAACGCCAAATTATTATTCGATGGAGATAAGTTATATTGGATAACAAATGGAAAAGTAGTAAAGTCTTGGGACGGAGTAAGTGGTTTGACATGGAAAAACACTCCACCTTCTGATTGGGGTAAATTGTTAGATAAATATACTAAAACAAGAGAAGCATGGTCTCAAGACAAAAACGCAGGACCGCTACCAGAAGGACAATATAGTGTGGGTCCTTTAGAAACACGTAGTGGTGATTTAGAAGAAATAGGCGCTTTAGAGGCTTTTTGGTATAAAATAACAGGTCAAGTTTCCGATAACGATGCTGATAGACAATTTTGTAAAAATACTGTCTTAAGTAGAATAAGTTGGGGAAACTATAGAGCTCCGATTACTCCCACAGGAGGTCAAAAAATGTATGGAAGAGGTAGCTTTTACTTACATGGAGGTTCTTTGAGGGGGTCTCATGGTTGTATTGATTTGACTGACCAAATGGAAGACTTTGCGAAGTTTATGGGTATTTGGACAAGTACAACAAAAAACAAAAAGATTCCTTTAACAGTGAAATACAAAAATCCGGCATTGAATCAGGTTATACAAAAATTAGTTAATTTAGTTTAATTTTTTTTGTAAGTTTCGATGAATCCCCTTATCTTTGTAAAAAATAAACATATGATAAGGGGATTTTTATTTATATTGGTTATGTCTTTTTCTATTGGTTTGGTACACAACCTTAATGGACAAACAAAGTATTTTGACTATGCTAAAGAGAAAATGAAAAAATATAATCCTAAACGCAAAGATTATGTTATTATAGTTGATTATACTAAAAATATTCTGAAAGAAAGACTATATGTTCTCGACATGGATAATAACAAAGTTGTTTTATCTTGTAGAGTTTCACACGCTTGGAATTCAGGAGTTCTTCATCCAAATTTATATAGTAACCAACATGGTTCAAATAAGACCTCTAAAGGTAATTACATAACCAAAGGTACTAAGTATGGTAAGTTCGGTTATTCAATGGTTATCGAAGGTTTAGATTATGGTATCAACAATAATGCAAGGTCAAGAGCGGTGATATTTCATTCAGACACAAAAATGAAAACGAAATGGTCTAATGGATGTTTTGCAACTTCAGAAAGTAACAATAAAAAAATTATCGATATGACCAAAAACGGAGTGTTGGTCTGTGTCATTGATTAACAATCCCAACTTATCATTGTTTTAACGTGTACATTAGGATAGATTGGTTCTAAAGATTCTCTCAAAAGTAAATCACAAAGTTCTACGTGCATTACGTCCTCATTTATTTCTTCGCCCAAGATAATCACGGCATCTATCAGTATTGAATCAGAGGTGTATGATTCTGTTAGATTTTTTACTTTGATTTTGGTACCTTTACCGTAAAAGGATTCAATATCACCGACAAAATTATCATCGATGTATCTGTTCATGATTTTAATTAACTTCCTTTTCAAACCCATCTTTCAAAAATATAAATGATTATGGGTTGTTATGAAGATTAACGTCCTTGACCCCTATAGTTTTTTTCGGAACTATCGTGTTTGTTATAAGATTTTTGATGTTTACCTTTTTTTCTTTTACCGAAAGTAATTTTTCTTGCTTCTCCACTTTTCGAACCTTTTGCTTTTGCCATAATGTATGTTTTGAAGATAAATACTCATATATTTATTTATATGATACTTTCCGAACAAGAGAAACAAGATATTCGTAAAAAATATGAAAATAACGTTTCTAAGGATGTTTTGAATCATTTGAAGAGACATTTTCCCGTAACGGAACATGACTGGAAACTTAATGATACTATCATTAAAATAATTTCTGTGAACGATAAAGAATATTGGATAAAGGGAAATAAGAAGTTATTGGTTGATAAGATATCTTTGATAATTGAAGATGAATTTCCATCTATTGAAAAATCAGTACTAAGAAGAACCGTGAAATATTATTTAGATTTATTAAAATAAAATTTGACCGGTAAAAAAATACTTTATACATTTGTAAAGGAATTGAGACCCATAGGTGATGAAAGATACTCAGGTTACTTGATTCTAGTTCTTTGATTATGGTTGTGGTAGCTCAGTTGTAAATTTAGGTTTACATAGGTAGAGCATTCGCCTGAACAGCGACGTGCCAGTGGTTCGACTCCACTCCCAACCACGAAAAGTGTTTTTGTGTTGTCTGTATCGAAGCAATGACCTATAAAAGTAAACAGGAGGTCCCACAAAAAAATTTTCAAAAAGATTTGTTTGTTTGTCGAAACTTACTTATCTTTGTAATGAAACAGGACAGAGGAATTTTTTTTAGGTTGTTCCCCATACTCACCCTAAGTTACTTTTTCTCCTCTCTAAACATCAAAAATATAACTTGAACCAAGATGCGGGCAGTCCATGAGAATGGTAATCTCACCTCTACTGTAATTGAGACAAATCAACCGAACCCTTTTTTTGAACGGTGTTTTTGGGGTTTGAAATTAAAAACAGGAGTATGTCCTTCTCCATGGTCCTTGATGTTGACCAACCATTAAACAACTCAAAAAATTGTCCTGACGGGGACTACGGGGAACACGACGGTGTTCCCCTTTTTTGATATTTATTGGTAAGTAAATTACCAGTTATGAAAAAGTTTTTAGTACTGCCGATTTTATTCATTGTCTTATTAACAACTTGTAAAAAAGACAATCAAATTTCACTTCCAAAAAAACCTGAAGTTTGTGATTTTGGAACATTAAACAATAATCCATTCCTAATGCAAGAGGAATTTGCTCTTGCCAGAACAGGAGGTACCACAAAACTTAGAGATTCTGACAGAGATGGTGTACCAGACATCAATGACAACTGTCCGAAAGCAAAAAATACAGACCAAAAAGATAGTGATGGTGATGGTATAGGTGACGTATGTGACCCTTACCCGTATGGTAATGAACCAAGTGTCTCATCTGTTATATTATTAGATTTCGATGGTTATTACTTGAATAACCCTATGTGGTACAACGGTACTCCCTATAATTGTCAACCAAGTGGACTATACCCTGAACAAATCCAAACAATATTGGATAGTGTTAGAAAAGATTATACAAATTTCAATGTAACCGTGACAACTGACGAAACAGTTTATTTGAATGCTAGTCCCGCCAAGAGAATGAGAGTTGTTGTCACAACATCAAGTGAGGTTTATCCTGGTGTTGCAGGAATTGCTTATGTTGGTAGCATGTTTTGGGGTGATAATACTCCATGTTTTGTGTTTTCAAATACAATGTCCTTCAATACATTAAGAATTAGAGTTGCAACATCACATGAATCGGGTCATACAGTTGGACTTTATCATCAATCCCAGTACGATGTGAATTGCAATATGATTTATACCTACAAACCATGTGATTATGTAACAAATTCAGGTCCTATTATGGGTTCTATCGGTGCTAGTTGTTTGGCTAAATGGTGGGTAGGGCCCACACCAAATGGATGTACATTTATACAAGACGATGTTAAGGTAATAACTCAAAATGTAGGACTTAAGTAATATTTATTATTAAGTAAATTACCAAACTATGAAAAAATTTCTAAGCAACTTATTTAATGACGACAATAACATCAATGAGAAGGCTGTTATTGGTTTTGGTTCGTTTCTCATGATGGTTATATTCGCAGTTTCAGATATCGTAACAGGAACTATGGGTAAGGAATTGATTATTCAAGAATTTATTTTCAATTCTTTCTTAATAATGACTTTGGGATGTTTTGGAATTGCGTCTGTGGATAAGTACATGAACAAAAAGTTCGGAAACAAAGAAGAAGAATCCGATGGAGTCGAATAATTCCAAAGTTTCAAATTTTCTTTCTAATCATTGGAGTTTCGTTGTAGGTGTGTTGACGGTAGCTTTCACCGCAGGCGGAATTCTTAGTGAGTTTCGTTTAATGCGACAACAAATCGAAGAATCTGAAAGAGAACACAAAACTCAAATTCAACAAATGATTGACGAAAGGGAAAGAAAAAACAATTGGCTACAAGAACAAGAAGAAAGAATTGACGAATTAGAGGAATGGCGAGCATGGGAAGACGGAAATCGTAATCGTGAGAAAAAGTAATTTTTTCTTTCATTGATATTTATTATAAAATAATTACAACATGAGAAAAATAGTAAGATTAACTGAATCTGATTTGGTTAGATTGGTTAAGAGAGTAATAAAAGAACAAGAATTGGATAGAGAACTACCTAAGAGAAAAAAAGGTTATTTGGGACACATGGATAGATGGTATGATGAAATGGACGTACCAGTAAAAGGTGAATTTGATTATGACGAAGAAATTGAATTTGGTCCTGATGATTTCGAAGATTATATCAACCATACTGAAATGGATTTTCCTGAAAACAAATGGTCATTCGGTCAAAAATCCTACAAACAAGATACATCACCAGGAAAAGGATATTGGGATAGGTATCAAAAAGATGGTCCGATAAAACTCAGAAAAAAAAGAATGGATTAAAAAGTATCCCCACTTCAAATGTGGGGATTTTTATTTATAGTTGGTATTTATATTGATATGAAAGATTTAAGAAAATTAATTAGGAAAGTATTGAAAGAAGAGACAGGACAAGCTGATGTCGAAGTAGATATTATGAACTATAAAGGGGATAATAAAGAGATAAACAAAATGAAATCCCTGATTTATGGTGGAAAAATTTTAACACCAAAAGATATCGAATATGCAAATTCTTTTTTTGAAACCGAATCAGAACCAATGGATATCCAAGATTTCGAGGAAAGACTCAAATTGAAAACAAATCAAAAAGATATTCTTGAATTAGGTACAAATACATACTTGGATTTAACAAGGGGAATGAAGCAGTTTTTGATTAAAAATGATAAAATCAAAATAGGTAAACCAAATCAAAATTGGATAAATCGAAATATAGAAGATTTGGAGTTTTTCAGAGATAATTTGAGTTTTACTGAACAAAAATTTGTTTTCGAAAAAAAGAAAGAAAAAAGGACAATAAATGAACAAATTAACATTTTATTGGATAGATTAAATAGACAGGATTTTTATGGTTTTTTAGAAAAAGAAGGGGATGAATTTGTTTGGTCAATATTGAACAAAATAAATACAAATTATTCAAATTGGAATGATTTGATTATTCAGAGGGAAATGAAAGGTGATTTGGGTCCAAAAACTTTGTCTACTGAACAAAAAATAAAAAATTATTTTGAACAAACCGATTACGATAAAAATGATTTTGATGTAGATGAAGAAACCTTTTCATATTTGAAAAGACATGCACCTACTTTGAGTATGGCTGATTTAGATATACTTCAAGCAATCAATTCTAAAGATGAACAAAAAGATGCAGGACTAAAAATAGATAAAATAATTTCCAATTTGAAACAAACTACCGAAAAGGGAGATAAAACTGAAGAACAATTTGTAAAATGGTTAGTGGATAAAGGATATGATTTGTCACACATTAGAAGTTTTTCTTCACCTGGTAATTTAGTCGATATTACATTCCAAACAGACTTATTACTTTTGGGTAAAAAAGGTTGGATTCCAATACAAGTAAAATCTTCGGATAAATACACCAAACTTCTTTCTTATAAAATACCTGGAGCGTGTTTAATATATCCGCAAGGAAAAAGATGGGTAAAAAAATATAGAGACATAAACGGATTAGAACAAAAAGAATTTATTTGATTTCAAAAAAGGTGAGAATATTCTCACCTTTTTTATTTATTCAATTGTTTTTCATAGTTTTTCAATAATGATGAAATATTTTCCTTACCCACAGGATTTGCAGAATGAACATTCCAATCAGGTAATGGTAAACTATTTTTCAAACAATAAGAACATAACCATTTTGCTGCATCATATCCGGTTTTTTCTTCAAATTCTGTATTCAAAGGATTTGGTGGATTTTCATGTCCTCCGTTATTGAAAAAGTATTTTGTATGTTCTCTAGCCAAATCATGGTCGAATGATATCACATCAGGCAAACCATTCAACTGTATCCAACTAACAAAATCTTCATAACTACGAACGATATCCCAACCCTCAGTTTTTGGGGTTCTTACGTCGTCTAAGTATAATTTTTTCATTTGATTTTAATTTTACTTGTGATTTATTTTTCGAACTTTCAGATTGTACACGACCGACTTCTTGGTATGCGTCCCATATTTGACCGAGTGCGTATTCGAGTGTAAATTTAATACCTTTCTCTTGTTTTGCCAAAGGATGGTTTATACAGTGGTCGTTCAAAGTTGACATGATAACATGGAGCCTATCCATCAACTCCAAATAATGCCCGTCATTTATTTTATTTTTTTTCATATACTCAGTTCTAAGGGTCTACGACAAATATCTATCCAAAATTTACAAAGAATCAGTTCAACACAAAACATATATCCATATGTTCTTGTTGAATTTTTACCTATTACCGCAGGACCATCTTTTGGCTTTGATATTACCAAATTTCTTTGGAATGAAAACCCCAAACGGTATTGTTTCCAATAATATCGGTTTTCGAACCATGAATATTTATTTTTTTTCTCAAACCTGTGTCTGAACACAAAATTGATTCTATAACCTAATATTTTCATTTTATATACCATACTTTACTGTGATTTATTCTATCTCCCAACCATCCTCATCGTACATATATTCTGAACAAGGATATTCCCTACCCTTTTCATCAATATGTGTCCATACTTCATCCTTCTTAACCCATTTCCAATCAACATTTTCTCCACCTTCAGGTAATATTCGATTGAGTAATGGGGGGTGATATGCATCCATATCACAATAATAATGGTTGCAAAAACACCCCCTCGGTACACAATCATCGCAACATACGAAGTCAGATGGCATGTACGACCAAACGGCAATTTTACCACAATCGCACAGTTCTTTAGACATAGTATTCTACAATTTGTTTATCGACAACATCGAACTCCAAAGATATTGGTTTATTCTGATATTGGTATTGTTCATTGAGAACAGACGCATTCAAAAAAGTAGTATCATTGAAATACTTTTCACCATAGGAGTGATGGATATGACCCGAAACGTGAATTTTAGGTTTTAATTGAACAACTTTCTTGTAAAGAAGTTCACATCCAACTCTTTGACCTGATGGAGTCGCATCTAACAAACCATAGGCAGGACCATGGGTAATTAGGACATCAGTATCAGATGGGATTTCGTTCCACTTTTGTTCGATTTCAACTCCATTGCGAGGAAGGTTGAAAGCCCAATCATAAAACCAAGGTTGCCAAGGACTACCATAGAATTTCACACCATCGATTGTCACACTACTATCAAAAAGATAATGAACACCTTTGTCCTTATATCCTTGGTTAATATCGTCCATCATCTCGAATCCGAAATCATGATTTCCAGCAATAAAAACCTTATGTTTATAAGGAACATCTGATAACCAATTGAGAAAATCATATATCTCGTGTGATTTTCCCATGGAGGTACAATCTCCCGCATGAACCAACACATCACCCTCACCGAGGATATTGTTATATGCCTTGCTTGTTAGGTGTTTGTGTTTGTTGTGAGTGTCACTGATGAATGTTATTTTCATAAAACCTGTTCTTTATCTTGTTCGTCAACTCCCCAGTTTAGGAAGTCCTCACCTTTATAATCGGAATGGTTTTTCATCATGTAGTCGATTCCTCCGGCCCACAACCAAGCGATAGAAAGTGATAAAGCAAAGATAAAGATTATTATTCCAATCATAAAATGTTTTTTTAATAATTAGTCCCACCAGTGTTTCATTCCACTACCATCGAACCATTTCACCCAAAAATTTCCCTTTTCTTTATCATCCGTAAGAGTATTATATAATTTTGAATACTCATCCATGTCCTGACCCTTCAAAATTGAAAAAAGTTCAACCCATTCTTGTTCTTCTATTTGTTTTGCCCTATCATAAACTTTTTTATTATGACCTGATTCTTCGGAACTTTTGTTATCCACCAACTTAACATAACCAGGATTGTCAGGAAGTTCTTCGAACTTCAAATCAGTATGTTTGATTTCACCGAGTTCTTTTTCCGCCATTTCGACGTATGAGTCAGAAGTTACATGGTTTAATAATTCGATAACCTTTTTTATTTTCTGAACTTTCTTCATTCTCGATTCATCGACTTCATGACCATAAAACTCAATTGTATCAACTGTTTTCTCTAAGGAACGACGAAATAAACTGAGATTAAATGTATAATCCCAAGACCTAAAACTCCAAAGTTCTTTCCTGAAAAACCAAAGATTTTCGAAGAACATGGGAATCTTATACCTGAATAGTTCATAGAATTTATAAACAGGATGTTGATGCCAAATCAATCTCTTTAGTGATTTAGTAAAACTATCTCCAATCATTACGTCCATTACTTCTTTTTTTTGAAAAGGTCAGAAAATTTCTTTGTCTCTGTTATTTTTGTCCACGAACCATCGGGATTTTCTCTCATCAGAGGGGCTCTCCAAATTTCAAAGGATAACCACAATATTGTGAGAATTACACATAATATGAAAATAAACATATTGTTTTTTTTACAAAGATATAAAAAAAAATAAGACCCGTCAAAATAAATTTGCGGGTCTTTTGGAATGAAATATATGAGACACCATAAGGTGATAACAATAAATACTACTTTTTTTCAAAAAAATCAACTCA
>Ga0315903_10003843_pt1 | contig 20484 bp, 20 predicted proteins | sample LakEriMetagenome_7_FD_203524 | JGI IMG/M metagenome (GOLD analysis project Ga0315903, IMG submission 203524) | Freshwater fungal communities from buoy surface, Lake Erie, Ohio, United States - Buoy 2 MA119 | ecosystem: Environmental > Aquatic > Freshwater > Lake | place: USA: Lake Erie, Ohio... | reverse complement strand
CCGCCGCCAGCGCAAACACCCCCGCCGAAAGAACCGAGAGCGTGATATCTTGTTGAATCGATCGCCAAGAGGGAGACCAATGCCGCAGGTTGTGATTGACAAAGGACTGACTCAAGGGCGAATAGAAGAACAAATAGGTTCCCCCAGCCACGAGAAAGTATCGCGCCAGGATGATCCCAAAGAAAGCGAACCCGTAAAATCCAAATGAGTGGTCTATCAATTTAATCTCCTTGCCATTCCCGATCTTCCAAGTCCTTTTGAGGTAACAGCAACGTGGCTTCAATTTCTTGCCGCATTGCGGCTGTTATTTCGCAGTTACTATTCAAACAATCGATCAGGAGTTGATTGGCATCATATTAGCTAATTACAGATATTAAGGGGACATCGAAATTATAAATCTTAGTATAAACAGTAATAAATTTTATAGCCGAAGCAAATCGCCATAATGTAGTATCTCCCAACAAAGTAATACTATCCTTGTAGTCCGTTGGGTGTCTATTAATGCCGGGTGGTAATGTAAAAGCTTCCTTTAACCCTCTAACTTGCCCCCAAAAATTAATAATAGTTGCGACTTCTGTTTCCGTTCTCCCTTGATATTTCAGCATAATTTTAGTATGGTTGCCTTGTTGATGAACAAAACGTCTTGTTTCAGACCCGTCATCATTTTCAAAAATCTTTACCCCGAAATCTGGAAGCTCAAAGTTGTCAATTGAATTTGGGATAATTGATGGGTATGTGAATCCTGACATTTTTTTTTTTAACCTAGCTAAAAGTTGCAGTTAGTACACCAGTATTATTAGGTATATCTACTTGAAAAGTTACGCCACTGGGGGTAAAACTATTATTAAATTCTAAAAAGGCAATCACAGGGTCGGATGTAGCGAAACTACTACCAACTCTTTTACAAATTACCATTCCTAACAAGGGTGTGGATGTACCAGTCGTTAAATTATTCCAAATAGGATTGGTAAACGTCCATCTGACTGTGGCAGTCGTAGGAGCGTCTAAAGTTCTTCCAGACAATAACTGTGGTGCATAAGTTCCCCCTGAAGCTTCCGCTAACCCCGTGCGAGCGGTTACAGTCGATGCTGGTATAGAAGTCACTAAACAAGCATAAAACGTATCACTGTCTAAATCTATTGTGGCATTTAATATTCCGATTTTTGCAGAATTAAAAACAAATGAGGGCATAAAACAAAATTAGGTAAAGTTGAAGAATGGTTATTCTCAGTTTGAGCGTACCTTGCTTAGCACATGAGCTACTCTGTATGTAGCATTTCGTACTGATAATCCGACTGGTTTTAGATTAGAATGGCTCTCAATACTTTAACCAATACCCATTATTAAATAAATCAGTTCTTTCTTGAACTGACAAAATTCTTTTCCAAAATCCAACATTTAAAATATTGCCGTTGTGATATAAATTTAAGTTATCGCTACTATTACCGATAGTAAAATCAGCAGAGGTTGCGCTTGATTTGTTTCCCGTATAGCTCTGAGTTTGAATTGATGAGTTGTTAACTTGCAAGTTTAAAGTATTGTTTTGACTGTCGTGCCAAGCTACTAAAAAATACCAAGAGTTAATACTAAGGGGTAAAAAAGAATAAATACAACTTATAAGACCTGCATTTGTTTGCACGTTAAAAACCAGTCTATCAACGATAGAACCTTCCTGAGCAACATAAATTAAATTCCATTCTCTTAAGAGATTAAAAATATTGTCTTTGCAAACAAAAAAACGATAGCTTGATTTTGAAGAAAGTGTAACCCATGCACTAACTGTGAAATCTTCGTCCCCTGTTGCTAAAGATATGTTTGAAGCAACTGCTAGTTTTTGAGAACCAGTAAACCTTGTTCCGTCAATCTTCGAGCCTTCTGGTGAACTAAAAGGGCTTAGATGATTGCCATTAAGAGTTTTGTCTAATCTGTTTCCTGTAAATTCGTCTAAATGCCAGAATCCAGACAAATTATTTAAAAGTGAAGGATAAGACCTCAGATTAGGATCGCCTTGTACAGCAAAAGAACCTGATCGCCCTTTGATAATTATTGCCGTCATTAATAAAAGCCTCTCTCTAAAAGTATCCAATTAGTCCCGTTGTTTCGAGCTTCGATCGAGCGAACCTTATCGCCCGTGTTTTTTAAAAGCAACTGGGTAGCTCCCCCAGTAGTCAACCGAATATCAAGCCCGTTAGTGCCGTTTGAAACGTTGGTTATCAAAAAATAGGCATTAACCCCAGCAGATAATACCACAATTCTATCACCTCCTGATGGAGTGAAATCTTGAATTGTCACATCAGCACTAGATAATATTCTGGTAGCGGTAAGGGTTTCTACATTAGACGGTTCAGGTTCGCCACTACTTATTGCTAATTCTGTTCCAACAATTGTCCATCTATTTCCTTTTTTAATTACTTGAATAGAAGTGTTTTCAACATTTAACACTCTACTGCTTTGACCTTGTATCGTTTCTCCTACTGGTGCATTTAAAGTAAACGCATTTAAACCAAAACCTGTAGGTGAGTTAGTAGAAGTTCCAGCGTAATCAGAATAAATAATAGTTGTATCATCAGGAGCATCCGAAGGCAATGTTGTGGATGCCACACCAGAAGCTGTATTAACTAAGTGTATATAACGTGCTAAACTTGTGAATGTTCCTGAAACAATGATACTGGGCATTTGTTCAAAACTGTTTAATGTTCCAAAGCCTGTTTGTGAAGCCAGAAAAGAAAGGCTTAAACTTAGGATTGAGCGACTATCTACAGAACCAGAAGTAGAAGTGGTAAAAGTTAGTTCTGAAGTTTCTAACGTTAAGTTTATAGAATTGACAGTTACACTCTGGTTTAAATCTATTGAGGATATGATAAATTCTAAAGCTATAGGAACTAATTCCGTAACTTGTTTTTGTGGTATAATCGATATAGTAGGTAAAATAAAATCAACATTTACACTATTTACAAAACCTATAATTTTAGAACTATCAGGATTTAACGATTCCTTTAGTGATAATAATCTTATCTCTACAGTGTAAATATCGCTAATAACTGTCTGAATCATAGGCGGGTTCATAAATCGCCATTCTGTCGTATCAGCTAAATCAGTTAAAGAATTTGTAATGCTAGAAGGACTGCGATAAAAATTTATTGGCAAAGTAAACTTATCAAATGTTCCCTTAACTTGGAGATAAAATGCCGTTAAAGCTTTAACCTCGGCACTTCTAAGCCCGTTATATTGTATTTTTAACTCAGTTTTGTAACCCGTGTCTTCAGTGTATCTGCGAATTTCCCGTCCTAATTCATTCTCAAAGAGTTTTAAACCATAATCTGGTAATTTGTCAACGTGGAAAAAATTAGGAGCAAGAGTTTCAGGAAAAGTTTTAGTCATTAGTTTATTCCTAATTTTCTTCTAGCGGCTGGTGAATAACGAATTGCATCATAAACTGAGTTTTTAGCTGTTTCTACTGTTTGTTCAATAGCTTGTTTAAAAACTTCTTCAGTCACAAAGTTTTGTCCATTAAAGGCAGTGGATGCGTAGTTTAACTCTATTTTTGGTAAACTAAGATTCTCGCTTTGACCCATAAACTCTGAAATAGCTTTTTCAGACTCAGATTTGGGTTCAGGTAACATAGCACTTTTACCTCTAAATCTTTCACTAGACGGTATATCGTCCAAACCTAAATTTTGAGGGGATTGTATGTCAGCTAATTGTAAAGAACCAGCATTTAAAGCATTTAGCTTACCTTCGCCTCCAAGATAGGACATTCCTTTATTTGTAATAACACCCTCTCCCGGTGTTAACATTGCTGGCATAGTATCTGAGTTACCAAACCCTCTCACTAAACCCCCAGAATTATATCTTTTTGGTCTTCGGTTACCACCAAATAAAGAAGTCAAGAAAGGTAAAGAAGTCATTAACAATCCTAACATACCTTCTACCCCACCCATACCTCCTAACAATTGGCTGAAAAAGCCCCCACCACTACCGGCTCCTGTGGCTTGTGTCAAAGGTTCTAAGATATTCATAGGCATTTGGAATTGAGGAGTTGCCCCAAAAGTAAAAGGACTACCCATATTAAAGTCAGATTTTAATCCTAAAGAAGATGGTTGACCGTTAAAGGATGAAAATTCTGACATTTTTTGAAGATTCAAATTGTGACCAAACCCTAAACTATAATTAGGCTTACTAAAACCTAAATCTATACCCAAGTCTGAGATTCCCGAAGCAACTATAGCTTCTTGTGGCTTAAAGAAACTTGATGTTGAACCTTGGTATTTACCATTTTTTAAATCTTTTTCCATCTGTAAATACTGTGTTTGCCTTTGCTGTTTCATCATGTCTCGCCACTGATGATTCTCTGGATACATATCCAGTTGCTCTTTTACTGTATGACTTACAGGGGTTTTGATAGGGGCAGGGGTAAGAGGCTTTGTAGGAGTTTCAGGATTTTTAGGGATAGCAGGCGTATCTTTATCGTGTCCGTCACAAACAGGAACACACACAGGCGTAGATTCTTGACTATTAGGCATAGCTGTCGTCTCTGGCTTTTTCCCCTGTGCTACAAAATTATCTGTGTTTTCTGTTTTAGCTTTAGGTTTATTTTTATCTTTTAACGAATCATTAGATAATCTCTTTATTTCATTAGACAAATTCTTTATGCCGTCTCGAACTTCACTTAAAATATCCTTAGAGGTTAATAAGGTGTTTTTAATTTTTTCTTGGATTGAAGTCTGAACACCTATATTGATAGCCATACCTTGTTCCCCATTAGCTGAGTTGACGGCTATAAGTTTAGCTAATGCCCCATCGCCTACGTTTGCATTAAGGGTTTCGCTAAATTTTTTGAATATGCTTTCTGCGGATTTACCAGCTTCTTCAATATTAGCAACTTCCAAAATACTAGCACGCATTCTAGCATTAAGTGCTTTCAGATTCTCCTGTTGTTTAGCGTCTAAAGCCATAATTTCAGCAAAAATCTTTTCACGGTTAATGCTGTTTTCAGGGTTTTCCATTGCTGGTTTCCCAAAATCTAAACCTTTTAATTGTGAGTAGTTAGGGCTTACAGCGTCTTGAATACCTTTGTCATCTCGTTTAGTTAACGCATCCTTAAAGGGGGCTAACATAAAATCTTTCAGATAATTCCATCCAATTTTACCTAATTCTTTAAGTAAATTATCTGAAAACGATTTCATTTTTTGCTCAAAAGTTTTACTGGCATCCGTTAATATATCATAGAGTCCTGTAAAAGCACCGTCAACGACTTCTGCGATTTGAGAGTTGATTCTATACAAATCATCTAATTCAGTGGCAGATTTTTCCATTGCCACTTTTAATTTATTGTACGCTACATTTTTAGTATTGGCTAACTCTGTGTCAATACCTACTATTTTTGATTGAATTTCTGCGTATCTTAAAGCCGCTTCTTGTTGTCCTTCAGGAGTCGTGAAAGCTCCCGATACCGCTCTTTGTTCCAAAGCTTCTTTAGCTTTTTGTTCTTCTAATCTTCTAGAATTAGCATTTATTGTGGCACTTAATATGCTTTTTTCATATTCTATTTGGGCATTTTTAAGCTCTAATTCAGCACCAGCCCTTCTACTATTTCTGCTTTGACCCATGTTTAGGATTTCTAAACGAGCATTATTAGCCTCGCTTTGCGCTTGATTGCTACCAATTGCATTATTACCTACTGACTTATTAAAGTCATCAGTCGCTTTTTCCACTCTATACTTTCTTTCAATCTCCAAAAGCATTTCTAATGCTTTCTTTTGTTGTTCTAAGTATAATTTAGATTGTTCTAGGTTGTCTTTACTTACTAAAGATAATTCCCCAAACACTTCTGTCACAGTAGATAATTGAGAAGTCATTAGCTTGATTCTTAACTCTAAATCAGCAACACTTTTGCCATAGCCTTCTTGTTTCTTTTCAAAATCTAAAATATCATCGGCTACTTGGGAAAATCCTCGTCCCAATTCTCTTGTTTCTTTGAATATCTCTAAAAAACTTTCAAAAAAGGTTAAATTAGCTTTTATTCTAGACATATCTAAAATATTTTGAGCATCTAATTTTAACCCTTCAATTTTTGCCTGATTAACACGAATTGAGGCTTCACCAAAGGCAACTTTTTGACTGAAAAACTCATCTGGAAAATATTGCCCTAATGCCTGATTAAGTCCTACTTGTCTTCGGATTCCAGAAGTTTCTTGTTGTAATCCTAATTGTTCTTCTTTGTTTTTAAAGATACTAGAACTTACATCATTAGCTAAACCTAATAATTTAGTGACAGAACCACCAATGCCTAGCATTCCTACTGCTTCTTCTGCTCTTCGTGTAGCATTCTCAGATAAATTTTGAAAAAACCCGTTTAACTCACGAATCATTGAGTTAACCACATCCTGTAAAGCTTCTTTCAACAATTTAGGAATCGAATTAAAGATTTTTTCTAATCCTCCCAAAGCCTTAGCGTCTTGTTGCGTAAATTCTCCAGGACTCATAGCTTGAATAACTTTTAAAGTTTGCATCTGTTGGGCTAATTGAAGTCCTTGTGTCTTTACAGCATCAAACATTTGATTTGCTTGATTCATTGCTGGAGAACTTGTCCCTAGCGTGTTTCCTAAACTAGAAAGGGTTCCTGTCGCTTGTTGTATGCCTGACGCTATTGCATTTTTAACCTGTAACGTTAAATTTTCTTGAACTAACCCACTTTGTTTAAGAATCTCAGCTTTTTCTTGGTTCTTAAGGTTTATATTATCTACTTGCTGTTTAATAATCTCAGCAGATAAAGCATTTACTTCTTTATCTGGTGAACCTTTAGGAACAAAAACTGGTTGACCAGTCCCACCATAATTTTCTTGAATGCCCCCTCCAATTTGAGGATTAACATCTTTATATTTGGTTGTTAAATTATTTTTGTTATCAGTAAAATATTGGTCAATTCCTTGTAATCTTGTTCTATTACCTAATAAGGTGTTTTCTGCTTGTGCTAAAATCCCAAAAAATGATTCTAAATTATTATTGACTTGTCCTTTATAAGCAGTCGCTAAAGTGTAAGACTGTCTCTCAAGCTCAAAACCCTTTTGACGTAACTGAAAAATCTGATTTTCTTGTTCTATTCTTGTTTTATGAGTATCATCAAGCAGTTTACGGTATTTATCTAAATCAACAGTTACACCTTCAGCTATTGCACTTTTTTTATCTAATTTTTTAGGTTGGTCAATTTGACCCTCTTGAGTTATGGCTCTTAAATTTTCATTTATCGTTAATCTATCAGTTTCAGATGTATTTTTATTGTTTACAATTTCTAACTGTTTAGCGACAAATTGCTCTAAGAAAGAGGTAAAATCGCCTACCATCTCCCCACTTTCTAATTGTTTCTTAATTCTATCCCAAGCTGGCTTGAGTTTTCCCTTTTGTTTAGCGGCTTGTTCTAACTCATTAATGGTAAATTGGGTATATTCATTAGCAGTTCTTGCTATATCTGCTCCCTTTTCAGTTCTATCTAATGTGGCTACAAGTTGTTGTTGAGTTAATAAAGGAGTTTCCCCTTTTGTACCCTTAACAGCACCTGTAGACAAATTTACTAATGCTTGTATATTTTTTATATCTTTGTTTTCTTTGGCTGTTTGAGCCAAAGCTTGAGCGGCATTTGCACCTTCTTTACCAGATGCCGTTCTTATTAACGCATTTAATCTTTCTCTATTTTCCATTAAAGCACTAGCAGTCAGTGCGTTTTTATCAATATCTGTTACTCTAGCTGTGTCTTCATTAAACGTAGCTGTTGCTCCAAATAATTCTTTAGTTCTTGCATCTTGAACTTCATTAATGGCTTTCTTTCTACTCTCCAAATCCTTGTAGGTGGTTGTCAGTGTCTCCATCTGCTTCTGGTTTAAAAATGAACCTAAACCTGCGGCAGTTGGGTCTACTGTGGGAACTGGTTTTCTTCCTCTTGGGGCTAAAATAGCTCCTATATTTTTTGCATCATCCGTATCTTCTTTAACATTTACTTGTTCCAATCTATTATTATTCAATTTTAAGACCAAACTTTGGTCTTTACCAGTACCTCCAGATATAAAATAATCTGTCCCATCTTCCCCCTGTACTTTTCTAAACCCTTGTTGTATTACGGACAATCTTTCTTCTTGACTAGACCCTTCTAAATCCTTAAAGGTTTCTGCTCTTGTCTCTGTATTCCAGCTATCTTTTGATAATCTTTCTCTACCAGTTTTAATAACAAATCTGTTTACACCATTAGCTTGAATTGCGGCTTCTAGGTCTGCGGCTTCCATCTCAGAAACTTTCTGAATAGCCTTCGGGTCTCTAATTGTTAAATTTCCAATTTTTCCTGTTTCTACTGCATAATTAAAGACTCTTTCACTTGTACCTCCTATTTCACCTCTAGTTTTTAATGCTTCTGCTTCACTTCTTACTTCAGCATCAACACCTAATACTCTCAGTCCCCCTCCAGATTCATTTATTAAAGGAATTAGACCTCTCAGCACTTGAAAGAGTCCTTCTAACCCGCCCACAAAATCAGCCAATAAGTTATTTAAATTTTCAAACATATTGGTCACATTGTCACCAGTTTCGAGAAAATTTAAACTTCTATCTAGCCAACTTTCAAACATTTTGCCCAAATTACCAGCAGTTTGAATAATTCCATCTACAAATTGGTCTAATAACTTATTGTCACCTAAATTACCAAAAGCCTTACCAATTCTCTCAGACATTCTTTCAATCGCTCCAGAAAACTTTTCAACATTATCTGTTAGAGCATCTGCCGCTTGTCTCATGAATAAAACAAATTGGGTAAACCCCGGTGCTAATTTACTACCAAACAAAGTTGTGATGTTTTCAATCGATGATTGCACAAGGTCTAAAGCACCTTTTAAACCTGATTGTCTCATTTTTACAAAATCATCCATCAACCCTGTACCGTCAGGATTTTTTTGATTGAATTTCTCAAATTCTTCTTTTTGCTTTTGTAACCTTTCCCTTCCTTGTAATGTCAAATTTCGATAACCAACTGTGAAAGTATCCCCTCCACCCATCAAGGCTCCTACCAGTTGACTTCTCATATTGGCTTGACCTTGTAAGTTTAAAGTCTCGTAATATTTGGCATTTAAGTTACCCATTCCCGCAATTTGACTTGCTTCGCCTCTTTTAATGATGGTTTCAGCTACGGTATCTAAATAAGCTAATTTAGCGTTAAAGTCACCGGGTTCTCTCAATGAACGAGCTAAATCCCCGTCAAAATATTTTGAAAAAGTTCCATAAAGTTGTCTATTTGTTTGATTTGAGTTATTGAGTCCATTGTACAGATTTTTTAACAAAGTACCAGCAACTTCAGGCGTGGACATATTAAACATCGTGGCGTAACCTTGCATTACGTCTCTTAATGGTATTCCAGCCACAGATGCCGCAGATAGTGAATCTTGTGTCGCAAATTTAAATCTATGAAATTCCGCAGGGGTCGATAACCCTAATGCCGCTAATTCTCTTACAGCCGTTGAAGGACTTGTACCAGGAAAAGAAGTCATTATTTGTTTTAATAAGATAGCTACCTCTTTTAACTCGTTACCCTGTAGCCCCATAGCTTCCCCTAAACCCATACCTTGATATAGTATCCCTCTTTTAATCTCCTGTCTCGTTGCTCCCCCTACTATATCTTTTAAATCTAAACCAGCTTTTACCATTTCTTGCAATAATTCCGCAGTTTCTATTCTACTATACGAATAGTCTGTTCCCGCAACTGTAATAGCTTTTTGCGCTCCTTCAAAATTTTGGCGAAATTCAGGACTATCTTGCCCGAAACCAGACTTTCGCCCCGTCACAAACGTCGCCATATTCAATCTTCTTTCTTCTTCACCATAATCCATCATCCCCTTGACTGTTGTGGACATAAATCCCCCAATAGTCCCTTTGATGACTTCCATACGACTATTTAACGCAAACATTAAAGAATTGGAGATTGCTTCGCCCACGATTGACCCAACAGCAGTTCCCAATACTCCTAATGCCGCCCCACCTACTGCACCTCCTAGAGCCGACCCAAATCCCCCACCAAAACCCTTAGCCGCTTTACCACCAGCCTGATACATATCTTTTTCAATCTGTTCACTGGCTTTTGCTGTTGATTCTCTTATTCCTTGTATTGTTTGTGTTGCTTGCTCTCTTACGTTCTGGGCTAATCCAAACAGTCTATCTGCTTCATCATTATTAGCCCCTAATACTTGTAATTTTTTTGCTTGTTGTGCTAGACTATTGGCTGTTCTCTCTATTTGTTTTTCATAATTTTTAATGGATTCCTCTACTCCTTTCGACATTACTGCTAATGCCTCTTTAGTTCCTTCCACCCCTTGTGTTTCTAGAATTTTTCCTGCTTTTTCATAAGCTTTTTCTATCTGATTTCTAAATTTATTTCCTGCTTCTTCTAAATTCTTATCAGCTATGCTATTACTTAATTGCAGATTTTTTAATTGTCCATTAAGGGTCTTTTCTAATTCCATCCCAGCTTGAACTATTGTGCTTATTAATTCTTTAAAGCTGTCTGCGGCATTTTGACCATTAACTCCCAATAGTAATGCCTGTTTTTGTAAATTTTGAAGTGAAGAATCTATTTGATTTAGATTCATTGCATCAAATGTTTTAGCTATTTCTCTTGTTTTACTTGCTAACAATGCCGCTTCTCTCGTATTACCCGCCCTAACATTGTTGATTAAGTTTTGTGCTATTGTTTCCGCTTGTTGTTTTGCCGCTTGTTTAGCGTTTTCTAATGCTAATTTTTTTTCTGCTTCTAAAGTTTGCATCGTTTGTCGCATAGCTCCTAATGTTTGTTTAGAACTATTTGCTAACTCAGCATTTGCTTCAAGTGCCGCAGTTTTCATGTTTTTTAACGCATCACTTGAAGCTTTATCCAATTGTTTAAAATTTACAACCATCCCACTGATTGTTTTATCTATCTTCCCTCCTAATGCATCTCCTCCTTCTCTCCCTAATTTTCCAAAAGCATCTCCCACCATCGTCGATACTCGCTCATTGAACATAAATGCTATACGATTCGCTGAACCTTCTAGCATATTTTCAAATTTTAACAATGTATTTTCAGCAGGTTTTGTATTTAAACCTATTGACACCATTAAAGAACTGACATTGTAAGTATCTTGATTCATTTTTTTTTTATCTTTTTTTTTGCTTCTATTCAAGAGATGGGCGTTGCTTACCTTCAAATCTTGTGTTATAATTACTTGTGAACTACCTTTTTTAACTTACCCTATCATGCAACATCTAAATTTATCCCACCAAGAACAAATCAAAGCTTTTTATAGCAATCAAACTTTGAGTCTGATTCAATCACAATTGCAAGCCATTAAGCGTGCTATGTCTGATTGTGATGTATCTGGTGAAGATTATATGCAAGAAGGTATTCTTGTCGTTTTGAAAAAATTGAAAACTTGGAATCCCTCTAAGGGTTCCCTAACCACCCACTGTTGGCTAGATTTGCGATGTAAATTTAATCGGTTAAAACACCGTCAGACTCAGCAATATTTTCTTTCTAATTCTCTGAAATTTTCCGCCTTTTCTACTGATTCCGAAGAACACAGGCTAATTTTGGCTAGTTTCTTAGAATCCTTAACACCTGTAGAAAAACAGATTGTTGCTTTGCGATGGTCGAGAAATAGTTCTTATGCACTAATTTGCTCCGAACTGAAAATATCCTTGCAAAAACTGAAAAATCAAGTTAAGATAATAAAAGATAAATTGACCTTAGCAGGATTTCAACCCTAAATAAATAAAAATGCCTACTACTCTTAAAGCCTTGGTGATAGCTCAAACTTTCAATCACCGTACAAAATCGACTATCACCACTTTTCAAATCACCATGCCACGTTTTGTTTTGGCTCAATTGAACAAACATCGCATTTTGTCTTCTAATACAGAATCTAATCGTGCTGTTCCTATTGCTAAAAAAGACGCAAAACTTCTTGCTAACCCTTATTTTCCCCTCTCTTGGGGTACTAACCAAAAAGGAATGCAGTCCGGTGTTCCATTACAGGGCTTCAAACACCATTTGGCTAACTTGATTTGGTTTTTGTCTTTGCATTCTCAGCGAATTTACGGTAATCTATTACATCGACTAGGTGTACATAAAGAGATTGTCAATCGCTTAACCGAACCTTTCCAATTAGTCGATATTGTTATTACTGGTACTCAATGGGATAACTTTTTTAATCTACGGACTAATATCGCCGCTCAACCTGAAATTAGAGAAATAGCCTTATTAATGAAAAAAGCTGTTACCGAGTTTCCAGATTTTAAAATTACTTCCAACGATGTTTTTCTTCATCTTCCCTATGTCCATCCTGAAGAAAAAGAAAAATACAAAGACGACTTTTTGGTATTATTTGCCATCTCTAGTGCAAGATGTGCCAGAGTTTCGTACTTAAACCACACTGGTAATTCAAACGTTACCGCCGATGTTAAACTTTTTCTCCGTTTAGTTAAAAGCGGTCATTGGTCTGCACTTGAACACTGTGCGATAGCTTCTAATCAGCTTGCCCTTTTTGGTAACTTTCTTGGTTGGATTCCAGTTCGTAAATTGTTTGAAGGAGAATCTGGCGATTCGTCTATGGATAATATTCCCTATCTTAACCCTAAACAAATTAAAGAGGTTTCTTCTTTCCCCTCTTTAAGCTATTCTTCCATTTCTGATTCCTTGAGTAAACAATTTAAAATTTTGTAATTCTTAGTTCAAGGAAAACTTACAAAGGAAAATCCCTGCCCACCGCCTTTAAAAGGATTATATCGGACATCTAATGCCGTTTGGTGGGCTAATTCTTTTAATCGTCTCGTCCCTTCTTTTTTTAGTCCATCTATGATACTTTGATATTGCAATTTAATACCTTCAACTTCCACCACATAGAGTTTTTCTACATATTGTTGAATTTTTCCATCAATCTCCTCTATTATGTCAACAAGTGCAATCACTCTATCATATCTGATTTCGTCTTTAATTTTTTCAAGCGCAATATTTATATCTTGTTCGTATTTGGGGAACTCTTCGTATCCTAACACTATTCTAATTCTTGATACTTCTTCGGGACTAAATAACATTTTTTTTTAATTAACTAACTCTATCTGTTTTTTGAGCGTGGTTACTTGACAAACATTAAAAGGTTTGCTATACTGGGATTGACACTTAGAAAAAGGAAATCTCCCTTTGTCTCTCAATAAACTAAAAAGCTTAAACAGGATAAAAGACTTTCTTGACACAAAAATTCAAGAAATTGATACCAGATTGACCGAAAATAATGGTCAATTTAAACAAAATAGCTTGTTAACGCAAAGAAAGATTCTTCAAAGCTTCAAAACAAGCACAATCCAGAAGCTGGAAATCCTAGAAAAAGGAGATAATCGTGGCTTCAAATAATTTTAACGGCTTAACTAAAATAAAGAATTTCTTGGATAGAAAGATATTGGAAGTTGAAGATGAATTAATCAACTCTGATAGTTTAACCAAGAGAGAAAGACTCATCTTGAAGCGTCATATCCTTCAGATTCTAAAAACACGCACCTCTAACAATTTGAAACTTTTAAATAAGTTAGAAATTGAATTTCTAAAAGATGTGCAAGATTTGACAGAATCATTAGTCGACACTTTTCGTTTAGACCCTGACGATTTTGATGTAGATTAAAACAAAAAAAGCAGGCGTACAGTCCTGCTTTAATTTTTGGAATTAAAATTAAATCTAACCTACCTTAATGTTTCTAATAACCCCTACATTCTTACGAGTAGTCAACTGTAATTGAGGAATACAACCAACTACAAAGTTATCAACATACAAGGAAGTTTGGGCTAACTGACGCATTAAGGTATATACCCCATTGGCAGAAAAAGCACCAGCTACCGGAGTAGAATAGAAGCGTAAATCGTCTTTTTTCAGAAAATACATTACACCTTCATCTACCGTAGTTCCTAGAGCAGTAGTGATAGCCGATTCTGCGGCAGTCCGAGTCCGAGAACAGAATACGTCATCGATAATAGGTCGTCCCATGTACCCTGCCACATTAAATCCTAAGTCAATTAAAGGTACACGCTGACCGTCAAAAGTCATGATTTGAAAGGTACGATTAGATTCAAAAACTTTTTTGTACTGCTCTACCACTTTAGGAGTCGTCAAGATAAGGTCATAAGCACCAGGTCGATAACGGATTTTACGGTCTAGCTCTAACAAAAAATCAGTTTTTAATGCTTGACGCTTATCTGTACCCGTTGCATTAGCATCCCACGCATCTACTTCAGAGACATTCCATAACGGATAAGTTGCACTGGAAATACCAGCGTAGTCTTGTCCAGAAGCGGCAATTGATAACCCAATTAGACCTCCATCTGCAATAGCTCCAGAACCATCATACAGTTTTTTGTTCAGGGTAGTCGCAATTTCTTCAACTGCATTTCGCATTTGGGCTTCCAACAAATTACGCAATTCCTCATTGCTCACTTGTTCTCTAGACTCTTCGATTTCCTTCAGATTTAAGGTAAAAGTTGATTGAACACTTGCCGCACTAATAGGCAATTGAGCCGGTAACGTTGCATCCATTGAAGCCGCAGGTGCAGAACCAGTAATCGCTACTCCAGTTGCGGTAGTCCCTCCCATTCCTACACCCCATTGGATGTTAGATTTGCGTTCGGGAAACTTGCTTAGTAATCCTAAAAACGTTGCACTACGATTAATTTCTTGTGTCAATAACTCCGAAAAAACGTTATTGAGTACAGCCAAATTTAACTTTGCCATTTTCTTTGTGTTTGTTGTAGATTTTTCTTTTGTACTTTATCCGGTACAACGGTATCTACAAGTTAAATAGGCCTGTAGTCGCACTCTAATTTTAGAATTGGGCGAAAAAAAAAAATTTTTTGAAAATTTCTATAATTTGTGCTATAATGGAAAAAAACAGCAGAGGTTTCCAATGTTTGTCAAAAATTTTGAGTTCAATAAACATTCCGATTCTATCCATCTTCATTTTGAAATTTATACCACTTGTGAAACCAGTTGGGACTATTGGATTGACCTTCATCCATTTGATTCTGACAATCCCGATGTTTTTATTTTTGATTATCCTTTGATTCTTTCCAATATGGTAGAAGCGGTGGTTTTTGATTTTGAAAAATTAAAAAACCGTAACTTAAACATTAAAGAACAAGCAACTTTGATTAAATTTGTGCTTGCTCTTCAATGTTTGAATAATTATTAATAGGATTAGTCCTCTAAAAACAAATCATCAAGGCTATTCTTTTTATTATCTTCTTTGGGAACTACCGTTGTGTTTTGAGGTTTTAACCCGCTACCTCTCGCTTTAGACGTAGGAGGTAGTAGGGTTTTTCCGAAATCGGTTTCTAAAAACTTATCTACAGCCGTATCCAACGAAACTACAGATTCTCCGCTCTTCACATACCAGATTCCGTCTTCTTGTTGCAAATTCCCCTCATTCTCTAGCTTAAAAGCCTTCAAAGCAATCCCACTATTTAAAACTTTTTTACCATTCAAAGCACTTAATAGATTGCCGTCCAATTCTTTTAGAAGTAATTTCTTGTCTTTTTCTTCTAACTGCGCTTTAAAATCTGCAATTTGTCTTTCCAATGCTTTTAAACTTAATTTAGCTTTTTCTTCTTCCTGAACTGGTGCTTTTTCTTCTTCCAAAACTGGCACTTTTTCTTCTTTAGGTTTTAAACTTTTTAATAGACTACTGACTGTCCCAGAATTTTTCTTGTCCACTTCTAGGAGAATTTCCCCTTTCATTCCACTTAAACTGGTCTGTACTTGCTCTAATAGCAAGGCTTGAGACTCTTCCAATAATGCCTTTATTTCTTCTAACGTCATATTTGATTTTTAGCTTAATTTTAGCTTAATTTTAGATTGCTCAAATATTTTGAGCGATTTTTTTTTTTTTTTTTTTTTTTTTTTTTTTTTTTTTTTTTTTTTTTTTTTTTTTTTTTTTTTTTTTTTTTTTTTTTTATAATATTTTATTATTTTTTTTTTTTCAAAATACCCCTTGACAAATTTTTCAAAATTTGCTATAGTGGTTTCAATCAAGTTAAACAGCCACACCTAAAAGACTCTTATGCAATTAAAACCCGGCGATAAATTATTTGGTCTCGAACGCAAGTTATTCTCTGTCGACACCTTCCCTTATGTTTTCGTAGTACACTCAGTTACCCCTAAATTTGCCCATATTCAACCTTTTGACATTAATGACAACCAACAATCGTCTAAATACACAGTTTATCGTACCTTAGTCTTTCATGAATCCAGATTTTTAGCTAATTGGAGAGGACGACATCACCCTGCTTTCCCTTCTAGCTTTGACTATCTGTGGCTATGGGATGAAGTCTCTAAAAAAGAATACCTTCAATCAGTCTTAAACCTCAAAATCAAACTATATATTAACGGTTTAAGTAGCCAATTTAACTCTTTAAGCCTTGATAACTTTCAGCAAGGTTTAAAAACCTTTAAGATGTTAAATCAGCTATCTGAAACTTTAGACTGTTTGTCGCTTTATAAATCTAAAGACCTTGATTTTTCTGAAACTGAACTTAAACTTTTGCAAGTTCAAACATTTAATCAAATTTTGGAGGATTACCATGTCTAAATTATTAAATATTGGTGACAAAGTTGCAAGTATTGGTTTTGCTGGAAAATCATGTGGGAGCGAATATTTTAATATATTCCATATTGACCATGTATCTACTAAACGCTGTCGTGCTTTGTGTATCAATAGCCAAAGACTCAAAGATGTCGTGTTTACCCTCGACCGTACACCTTATTATCAAGACGGCATTGCTTTCTATCATTTTAAAGGTTCTTATGGTGGTGTCGATGCTGTTTTGGTGACTGAAGCTATTCAGAAATTGTACGAGAACTATTCCCGCATCCTCCGCCTAAAAAAACAGGTAAAAGCCATTTCTCAATGGTCTGAAAATCTTTCTTTGCACACAGATACTGATTTATCTGTTATAATCAAAGCAATCAACACAATCGATTCCTTTATCAAAACTCAAAAAAATGTTGACTAACCCTACTCTAACCCTGTCTGCTTGTCTAAATTCTATTGAATTAGTTCGGATTCAAAATTCAAATTTGAATTTTGGGAAATATCCAGTGACTCAGGCGCAATATCAAGCAGTAATGGGAAACAATCCCTCTCAATTCAAAAACAGACCCAAACACCCCGTAGAAAATGTTAGTTTGAACGAGGCTCAAGCTTTTTGTCAAAAATTAAGTCAAATAACAGGTAAAAACTATCGCCTACCAACAGATGTGGAATGGGAATATGTTTGTCAGGCTGGTGGTTCTTCTACTACCTTCTGTTTTGGTGATAATGTCTCTCAACTAAAGGATTATGCGTGGTATGGTCTAAATTCTGGTAATTCTACTCATCCAGTCGGAAAAAAATTACCCAATGCTTGGGGTTTGTTTGATATGCACGGGAACGTCTGGGAATGGTGCAAAAATGGCTTTTATCGGGGCGGTTCTTTTAGAAGCGACCATTATGACTGCCGTTCTGCTGTTCGCTACTACAACGACGGCTACGATAACCATAAACACTATTTTTTGGGTTTTCGGATAGTGTCCGACATTTAAACAGTAGTTATCGTGTGCTTTCCAAGAAGTATGCCACTTGAGATAGTGGCATAATCTAACCCCTACGATACAGAAATAGGTGATTAGATTAAACTATGGATAAAACAAAAAGAGGACAAAAATGTTCACTAAATATTTCAGCCAAGATTTGGGCAACGACATCACCTTAGAAATGGTCGCCATACCCGTTGGAACATTCACGATGGCTTCACCGCCAAGTGAGAAAAATCGTTTTGATGATGAAAGCCCTCAACATAAGGTTAACGTCCCCCCCTTCTTTATGGGCAAGTATCCCATCACCCAGTCCCAGTGGAAAGCGATTGCCGCAACCGCTAAAATAGACATCGACCTAGAGACAAGCCCCTCTCGCTTCAAAGGGGATGAGCTACCCGTAGAAACAGTCAACTGGTGTCAAGCAACGGAATTTTGTAAACGACTATCAAGAGAAACAAAACGGGAGTATCGACTACCGAGTGAGGCGGAATGGGAATACGCTTGTCGTGCTGGAACCACCACCCCATTTTACTTTGGGGAAACCATTACGGGGGAATTGTCCAACTACGATGCCTGTAATACCTACGCCAATAAACCGAACGGAGAATATCGAGAAAAAACAACTCCCGTGGGACAGTTTCCCCAAAACGCCTTCGGACTGTACGATATGCACGGAAACGTCTGGGAATGGTGCGAAGACGATTATCACCCTAATTATCAAGGCGCACTCACTGATGGAAGTGCTTGGATTAGCGACCCACAAAGTAAGCTCAACGAAGCTTACATCCCAAAGTCCCTACGGGGTCGCTTTTGGGAGGAGCTTTCCGAAGAGGAAAAGCGGGCGATAAACTTTTACACGCCAAAGGTTCTCCGGGGCGGTTCTTGGGACAGCTTTCCTAATTACTGCCGTTCTGCGAGTAGAGATAGAAACAACCAGCGAGACTTACGTTACCACGTTATAGGTTTTCGGGTTGTCTGTTAATGGTCTAAATAATCCCAAAGACCGACTAAAAAGCAATCGTTGAATGGTTTAAATTTCAGTTATCAGTTATCAGTTATCATTCGCTTGGCTGACCATGAAAAATTTATCAATCTCATCGTCCATTGTTGGTGCAAAGTCTTCTTCATCTTTTTTGTTAATGGCAATCACTGTGACTAAAAACATCCCAAACAAAACAATAAAAAAACCTAAAATCAAGCCAGTTAATAAAATTAATTCCATTTTTTTATCCTTAAAAAAGAGCCAATCCTATACAGAATTGGCTTTTTGAGAAAAACACAGGAGCAAACTAAGCTGTAAGTTTAGTTACACAGGCACTTACAAAACTAGCAGGAGTAGTAACACCAACACCAGCCGCAACACCCTGAATAGCATTTACAAAAGCGGTATCTTTAAGAGCATATTCAAGAATAGCTAAAATAGCATCTCGTTGCAATAATTGGTCAGCATTTGCCGAACCATTAATATTATAGCCATAGGTTGCTCGGAGAATATCAACACCACTATTTACATATTGCGGGTCGAGTAGATAGCTACCACTGGCTGGATTTGCTCCCCCTCTGACTGCGGGGGTATAAACTAAAGGCATATTTGAATCACCTACTTAAAAAAAAATAACGTGGAATTTGGGGTAAACGTCTAAACGTTTCGCACCTACATATCAATTTGGGCGTTGCTTGCTTACTCCGTCCACCAAGATATTGGCAAATCTCCTTCAATTTCTTCGCCATCAATTGTCGGTTCATATTTTCCGGTTAAATATGGGGAATCTCCTAAACTATACGGCAATCTGCATTGAGCTTTTGTTTCCGTATCCATACGATGTTCTGTGTATATTTTCGTACTATTTGGGTTTAATTGGTCATCGAGCGACATCATCAATAATTCCTGTTTATGTTCTTTATACCAATCAGAAACTTCCTTTAATTGTTTCCCTTTTAATTTAGTCATGTGTTCTTTTATGATTCCATGCACAGTACCCTCATCAGCCCTATACTTTGTATAGATTTTTCCATACCTATTTTTAAATCTGTCTCTTAATGTTGTCCACGGGATTCCATATCTTTCAGCCAAACTTCTAACTGATACCCCCCCTAGCTTATAGATTTCAAACAACGTTTCTGTCTGTGTTTTGATTTCTTCTTTGGTTTTATTTGTTTTTGCTTTCATGATTTACCTCAATTGTGACACCTAAATTTTAAGTCCTCCTATCTATATTTGTCAAAATCTGTCTTTATTCGCTCTTTTTACCCTTTTAATTGTTAACCTAAAATCTATTGCTAAAGAAGTTTGAACCCTTTTTTAATAATCAGAATGTGACACCTAACCTGTACTACTTTGTAAAAATCAATAAGATTCAGTCATAGCAAGGGTTTTAAATTTTTGAGACTGTTTAAACACCGTTTAAAAATCAATAAAACCCAGTCGTGGTATGGGTTTGGTCTGTTTTGTACTATATAGTGGGGGGGATAACTTTATTTTTTTTATGGAGGGGGTATCGAATCAACACAGTGATTTTTCCCCTAAAATGAGAAACAAGTACCTTTTCAGAGTATTTGGAAGCTACAAGTACCTTTAAGTACCTTTGAAGATTTAGTTTTCCAATTAGTTGTGTTTTGGCGTTGGTCTTTCTTTTTGATGTGTTTTTAAGGTTTTGTTCTTTTACCCTTCTTTATCCTAAACCCTGAAACCCTTACACCGCATAGGTTTCAGCCAATTTTTCCACAAAAATCTGGCATATATATATAATATATCTTTTTTTTTTGATAGGTTAAATGTTTCAAGACCCTAGGGTATTTCCTAGTCTCGTATCCATGCTTATATCATATAAGGTTTTGGGCGAAATGTCAAGAGGTTTTTTAA
>Ga0315903_10003839_pt1 | contig 20497 bp, 18 predicted proteins | sample LakEriMetagenome_7_FD_203524 | JGI IMG/M metagenome (GOLD analysis project Ga0315903, IMG submission 203524) | Freshwater fungal communities from buoy surface, Lake Erie, Ohio, United States - Buoy 2 MA119 | ecosystem: Environmental > Aquatic > Freshwater > Lake | place: USA: Lake Erie, Ohio... | reverse complement strand
TCGGCCTGGTCGGAATTCTCTTTATGATCTTTGCGGAAATTGGCCTGCTGATTGGTTTAGTTCTTCCAGGCGGAGACACTCTTCTGTTTTTATCTGGTCTTGCTGCATCTAATGCAGGAGCTTTAGTTTTTGGAGATGCGCAGGTTTCTGCGCCGCTGTTATTTATTCTGGCTCCAATCGTTGCAATCATCGCAGGTGAGTTTTCATATTGGACTGGCGCAAAGTATGGAAGGAAATTCTTTGACCGTCCCGATGGACGATACTTTAATCATCAAAATGTTGTTAAGGCAGAAACATGGTTGGTTAAGTACGGTGTAGGAAAAGCGTTAGTTTTATCAAAGTTTGTATCTGTTGTTCGCACCTTGATCACTCCTTTGTGTGGAGTTATTGGTATTGATAAGCGAAAGTTTAGATTTTGGAATGCAGTTAGTTGCATTATTTGGACGCAGACAGTTATTGGTTTGGGTTATGTACTAGGCGATGTCTTTGATGTGTCAATTAGTAAATATATCTTGGTGGTTGTACTTGCTATTATCGCAATTAGTTTAACGCCTGTTTTTCTTGAAGTGATTAAGGCTCGAAAAACACGAGGCACACAAAAAGATTAAGTAAGGTCAAGTAAGGTTAAAGATTTACAGACCCAGATCAGCTAATTGATATGCAGCCAGGTATTTATATCCAGCATCTTTAATTTTTAGTTCTGCTCCGCGTTCAACAATTACCGCCACACCAACAACAATTGCGCCAGCTTCTACTAATGCATCAACTGCTGTTAAAACTGAGCCACCTGTTGTTGACGTGTCTTCGACAGCTAATACACGTTTTCCTTTTACATCTGGGCCTTCGATGCGGCGTTGTAAACCATGAGCTTTTTCTGCTTTGCGAACTACAAATGAATCAATCTTTCGCCCCTGCGATGCTGCAACATGCATCATTGCTGTTGCAACTGGATCGGCCCCCAGTGTTAATCCACCGACAGCATCAAAATCCAAATCCTTAGTTAAATCCAACATCACTTGACCAACTAGCGGCGCGGCCTCTGAATCCAACGTTACGCGGCGAAGATCTACGTAGTAGTCGGCCTCTTTGCCGCTAGAAAGAATGACTTTCCCGTGCACGACTGCTTTGGTTAGGATCAGTTCTCTGAGTGTTTCGCGTAAGTTCATAGAGAAACCTTACCCTGGCGAGAAAGAGGGTCTAGCCTCTTCCCATGAATTCACAGAGGCTTGAAACATCACGGTTGTTTAACCGCTTTGGTTTTGGCCCACGCCCTGGTGAGTACGCGCAAGCCTTAATTGATGGCACTGCTCAAACTCGCACAAAACTACTCACAGTTCCAGTAATCGATGTGGGTGCAGCGGCAGTTAAAGAACCTGAGATTACTGATTTAGGAAAGCGTCCTGAATTAAACACAGCCGAGATTGCTCCTTTTGTAGTTGCAATTCGTTCTCAAACACAACAGTTAATTCTATGGTGGTTGGATCGTATGGCGGCCAGCGATAACGGATTAACGGAAAAGATGACGTGGTTTTGGCATGGTCACTGGGCGACATCAATTGAAAAAATAAAGCATCCACTCCCTATGTATAAGCAGAACAAAACTCTGCGAGCAAATTGCCTCGGTAACTTTACAGATATGACTAAAGCAATGCTTAACGATGGAGCACTTCAATTTTGGTTGGATGGTCAAGAGAATACAATCAAAGCTCCCAATGAGAATCTGGGTCGTGAACTCATGGAGCTCTTTGTCTTAGGAGTAAATAAATACACCGAAGATGACGTCAAAAGTATTTCCCGCGTTTTAACAGGGTATCAAGTCAGTAGGAACGGTGATGTAGCGATTAATCAGAATCGTCGTGATAAAGGTTCTGTAACACTTTTAGGACGGACATCTTCCTTTACCGGAGACTCTTTATCTGAATTCCTTACCGCTCGTGATGAAGCCACGACTTTTATTGCAGAACGCTTGTGGTACCGATTTATTTCAAGCACCGAAACAATGCCAACTAGTTTTACTGCAAAAAAAGCATTCGCCGATCGAAATATTGCTGCAGCCGTTACCGCGATGGCTAGTGACTCTGCAATACGCGATAAGAAAAATGATATGGTGAAAGCTCCAGTTGAATGGTTTATCTCTGCATGCCGGGCGCTAGAGATAACACCTTCAAATTTAAAAAGCTCTTCGAAACTTATAAATTATTTAACCAAACTCGGACAAGTTCCGTTTTCACCGCCAAGTGTTGGTGGATGGCCAGCCGGAGAAGCCTGGCTTTCTTCCGCCACAGCCCAGTATCGAATTGAATTTGCAACGTGGTTAATTGCCCAAAGCGACCTCCGCGTTCTCAAAGAGCTGCCCGTGGAGCAGCGCATAGAGAAAAGTGCCGATTGGTTAGGCGTTGCAGAATGGAGTCCACGTACTCAAACGGCTTTAGGCACATCAATTAACAACCCACAGCAGTTTGCACTTCTTGCATTGTGCAGCCCCGAGTACATTGTGAACGCTTAGGAGACGATCGTGGATACATTAACTAGAAGAAAGTTTCTACAACTCACAAGCGGTGCAGTAGCACTTGGAGTTGCAGCTCCACTGCTTAGTATCAAAGAGATTGCACAGGCCGCTATTGATCGTCCATTGCCACCTGGCACACCAATACTTGTTATCGTAACTTTGTATGGTGGTAATGATGGTTTAAATACAGTAATTCCATACACAGATCCAATTTACTTTTCATCTCGTCCTGATATTTCTTATAAACCCGAAACTCTTTTGCCACTTGATTCTGAGCTTGCATTAAATCCCTCTATGACAGGGATTAAGGCTTTATGGGATCAGAAAAAAGTAGCCATTGTCCGTGGGGTTGGTTATCCAAACCCAGATCGTTCACACTTCTCATCCATGGCAAAGTGGCAGACAGCTTCTCCTACAAAGAACGTTAATACGGGTTGGCTGGGCCGTTGGATTGATACTCAAGCAGTAGATCCAATGCTTGCTATTTCTTTAGGTTCTGTACTGCCACCACTACTTGCCGGTGCAAAGCGCAGTGGCTCTGCGCTACCACTTGGTGGGTTAGTAATTCCCAAAGGATCTCTTGCTGCAGAATGCCTCATGCTTTCGAAATCTTCGAAAAGTGATTCAAAGTTAATGGCAGCTGCGGCAACATCTATGCGTAATCTATTTTCTATTTCTACTAACGTTCAGCCTTTACTAAAAAAGCCCGCACCAACACCGATAGATCTGCCAACAATTAATGGAGGAAATGCTGGAGGAGATAGTAATTTGGCACAGCAGTTAGATGTTGTTGCGAAGTTAATTGCAGCTGGTTCACCAACAAAGGTCTGGTCTGTGTCATTGGGTGGTTTTGATACACATGCGAATGAAGCCAATGCACAAGCAGCACTATTGGGTGCTGTCTCTGATTCGTTGTCACGTTTTATGGGTCAGATAAAGACAACCACGCGCAGTAACGATGTTACGGTCATGGTCTACAGTGAGTTTGGTCGGCGAGTTGTTGGAAATGGTTCACAGGGAACAGATCACGGGACATCGGGGCCGATGTTTATGATCGGTAACTCCGTTAAAGGTGGCTTCTATGGTGAGCAACCATCTCTCAAGAACTTATATAAAGGTGATTTAGCTGTTACAACTGATTTTCGTGATGTTTATGCAACGGTTATTGAAAAGGTTTTGAAGTCCCCCGTCGAACCAACACTCGGTAAATGGGCGGGGCGAATAAACTTTTTGTAGTTATTTCTGTTCTTGCCTATAAACGATTACTTCGGATTTGCGTCGTGTTGCTAATCCTTTGGGTGGATTCTCTTTGAGAAGTGCATCTACTTCGATTCGAAGTTGGGCAACTTCAACAGACAGGTTTGCCATCGCCGATTCAAGTTCAATGATGCGCTTAATGCCTGCATGGTTGATTCCTTCGCCTACTAGTTTTTGTACGGCGCGAAGTAGTGCAATATCGCGCAATGAGTAGCGACGGTTGCGACCTTCTGTGCGAGAAGGAGAGACCAGACCTAACTTGTCGTATTGACGCAGTGTCTGCGGATGCATGCCAGAGATCTCGGCTGCAACAGAAATGACATATACACCTGCATCATCTGATGGAACGGTGTTCTCTGAATTGTTTTGTGAATCGTTGCTCATATTTTCGCCTTCTTAACAAAATCAGAGCGAACATCTTCTGCAGCCGTTGCTTCTGCAAATTGCTTAAGTGCTTCGGCAGCTTTTTCATCCACGCGCTGTGGTACTTGAACTTGAATAGTTACCAACAAATCACCGGTGGTGCTGCCCTTAACGATTCCTCGTCCCTTTACTCGCAATGTGCGGCCATTTGATGTGCCAGGTGCAATGCGCACAGTTACATCATCACCACTTAATGTTGGAACTTTTATATCTGCGCCAAGTGCAGCCTCAGTAAATGTGACAGGAAGGTTTAACGTTAAATTCTCACCAGCGCGCGAGAAAATTGGGTGAGGCTTTACTGTTAACAAAATAAATAAGTCGCCAGGCCCAGCTTCACCTGCTGCGCCTTTTCCTTTAACTCTGATCTTTGCGCCATCATTTACTCCAACCGGAACTCGCGCAGAGATGTTTTGCGCATGGCCACGATCTGTTGCAAGGCGAAGATCTAATGTTGTTCCAAATACTGATTCACGGAAAGAGATTGTTGCCTCTGTTTGTAAGTCCTGCCCTTTACGTGGTCCACGTCGGCCGCCGCCACCAAAGAGGTTTGCAAAAATATCTTGCGGATTACCGCCGCCAAACATGTCTGAAAAATCAGCCCCTTGCCCACCGCCTTGTGGTGGACGGAAACCTCCGCGTTCATACAGTGAGCGTGCTTCATCATATTCAGCGCGCTTTTTTTCATCAGAGAGTATTTCGTAGGCCTCTGAAACAGCTTTGAACTTATCTTCTTTAGCTGCATCACCTTTTGTTTTATCTGGGTGAAGATCGCGCGCTAGTGCGCGGTACTTCTTTTTAATCTCATCGGCGCCAGCTTTTTTATCTACACCAAGGGTTTTATAAAAATCCTTTTCGTAGAGATCTTTGGCGGCCATGTGAAATTACGCTCCAGTTGGTTCAGTAACGGATACTCGTGCAGGGCGCAAAACACGCTCTTTATATTTATAGCCGGATTGCAAAATCTTAACTGCCGTTGCAACAACAACATCAGATGGCTCATCATGCATCAAAGCCTCATGAATTTGTGGATCAAAAGCTTCGCCAGCAGTACCGTATTTTTCTAAACCAATGCGAGAAGTAATGGAGTTCAACTGTTCTGCAACGGCCTTAAAGCCACCAGTTAGTTCGCCATGTTCTTCTGCGCGATCAATGTCATCGAGTAATGCAAGTAGCTCACTAAGAACTGCTGCAACTGCATTTTCATGTGCAACGGCACGATCGCGCTCTACGCGCTTTCGGTAGTTTGCATACTCTGCTTGCAACCGTTGTAAGTCGGTTGTAAGTGCTGCAACCGGATCAGTTACCTGACCCGGCGCAGCGACTTCAACATCTTCTACAGAAGTTTCTGTACTTACATCTTCAGTTGCTGCACCTGTTGGCTCGCTCATACCTTTTCTTCTTCGATAACTTCGGCGTCTTCAACACCGTCATCAGCTGAGTTTGCTTCGCCCTCTGCAGCAGCACCTGCTGCATAAAGTGCGGCGCCTAGCGCTTGGCTAACAGTTGCAACTTTTTCTGTTGCTGACTTAATCATCTCGTAGTTAGAACCACCGAGTGCGGTCTTTAACTCTTCTAGAGCTGCTTGTGTCTCTGTCTTCTTTTCAGCTGCATCACCAGAAGATAACTTCTCTTCATTTTCTTTGATGAACTTTTCAGTTGAGTAAAGAAGTGAATCTCCAGCGTTGCGAATCTCTGCCTCTTCTTTGCGGGCACGATCTTCATCAGCGTGTGATTCTGCATCTGCCATCATGCGCTCGATCTCTTCTTTTGAAAGTGCAGAGCCGCCAGTAATGGTCATGCTCTGTTCTTTTCCAGTTCCAAGATCCTTTGCAGATACGTGAACAATTCCGTTTGCATCAATGTCGAATGTGACTTCGATTTGAGGCACTCCACGTGGTGCAGGTGGCAGACCTGTTAGTTCGAACATACCTAGCTTCTTGTTATAAGTGGCCATTTCTCGCTCGCCTTGGTAGGCCTGAATCTGCACTGCTGGCTGATTGTCATCGGCAGTAGTAAATACTTCGCTGCGCTTTGTTGGGATTGTTGTATTTCGCTCGATCAACTTTGTCATCACGCCACCCTTGGTTTCGATACCAAGTGAAAGCGGAGTTACATCTAGAAGCAAAATATCTTTAACTTCTCCCTTTAAAACACCAGCTTGTAATGATGCGCCAACTGCAACAACCTCATCAGGGTTAACGCCCTTGTTAGGTTCTTTGCCCCCAGTTAACTCTTTGACAAGTTCTACCACTGCTGGCATACGAGTTGATCCACCAACCATTACAACTGATTGAATCTTTGAGATTGGAATACCAGCATCTTTTAGAACTGCTTGGAATGGCTTCTTGCAACGCTCCAGCAAAGCAGAAGTTAGTTGCTGGAACTGTGCACGAGTAATTGTTTCATCCATGAACAATGGATTCTTTTCTGAATCAACTGTGATGTAGGGCAAGTTAACAGATGCTTGCTGCGAAGATGAAAGTTCGATCTTTGCTTTTTCTGCAGCTTCACGAACGCGCTGCATCGCCATCTTATCTTTTGTTAAATCGATTCCATTTTTAGAACCAAATGTTTGAACTAGGTAGTCAACAACGGCTTGATCCCAATCATCTCCACCAAGATTGTTATCACCATTGGTTGCTTTAACTTCTACAACACCGTCACCGATTTCTAAAAGTGAAACGTCAAATGTTCCGCCACCAAGGTCGAAGACAAGAATTGTCTGTTCTTTGTCGGCTTTATCTAATCCGTATGCGAGCGCTGCAGCAGTTGGCTCGTTGATGATGCGAAGAACGTTAAGTCCTGCAATTTCGCCAGCTTCTTTTGTTGCCTGACGTTGTGCGTCATTGAAATATGCCGGCACCGTGATAACTGCGTCCGTCACTGTTTCACCTAAGTAAGCTTCTGCATCGCGCTTTAACTTTTGAAGTACGCGCGCAGAGATTTCTTGTGATGTGTACTTCTTGCCATCAATATCGATAGTCCAGTTAGTACCCATGTGGCGCTTGACCGAACGAATAGTGCGTTCAACGTTTGTGACTGCTTGGCGCTTGGCCACTTCTCCCACCAGGACCTCGCCGTTTTTAGCAAAGGCCACAATCGATGGAGTTGTGCGGGCACCTTCGGCATTTGCGATAACCGTTGGCTCGCCACCTTCAAGTACAGATACGCAGCTGTTAGTAGTTCCGAGGTCGATTCCGACTGCTCTAGCCATTGTGTGTTCTCCTTTTTTGCTGTTTTTCACTCTCGAGCCTGATTTAGGGTCGAGGACCGTTTGAACCTGAGTCGATCATACCCAAAAGGTTGAGTCGGCGCGACTCAGGTTTCTACTCAGTGAACACCGGGACCTTCATCTTTATTCCTCATCCGGGTAAGCCGGCTCCGCTTTTGCTGTGGCCTTATCCAAGCCTTGCCTTAGCCTTACCCAATGAATCTTGGATTAGCGGGCCTTGCCTACGGCATAACAGTTGTTGCACTGGTGCTTCTTGCCATAAGAACTAAGGCGCTAATTGCGATCTACAAAAAAGGTCAACCAGATCCAACAAGGCGCAATGACAAGTTGCAGCGTTTAAAGATGGCAGCTGGTGAAATTTTAGGTCACAGCAAGATGCTTAATTTTTCAGTTGTAGGAATTGCGCACTGGTTTGTCATGATCGGATTTTTTGGGCTCTTCGGAACATTAGTAACCGCATATGGACAGTTGATCGATCCGCATTTCGCTCTTCCAATTATTGGTCACTTCTGGCCATATGAATATTTCGTCGAACTAGTTGCATGGACAACGGGAATTGGAATTGTTGCACTGATTGGTATTCGCCAAGTAACTAGATTGCGCAACAAGCGATCACGTTTTGCAGGTTCTGGAATGGGTAAGGCCTATTACGTTGAGGCAACTATCTTGCTCATTGTTTTCTGCGTGATTGCACTTCGCGGTTTAGAGGGCGCACTCTCTGATGAGACTGAGTGGAACCGCCACTTTATAACTACATGGTTTATCGCCGACATGTTTAAGTCGATGTCGCTCACACAGATCACTTCATGGATTCAGATTATTGCAACAGTTAAAATCGTAGGGTCGATGCTTTGGTTTATTGTTATTGCATCCAATCTAACAATGGGCATTGCATGGCACCGTTTCTTGGCACCCTTTAACATCTTCTATCGCCGCAACGCTGATGGCATATCATCACTTGGCGCGTTGCCTCCCATGCTTTCTAAGGGCGAAGAGATTAACTTTGAAGATCCAAAAGAAGATGATGTATTTGGTTTAGGAACTCGCGCTGACATAACCTGGAAAGGTTTGTTGGATATGAGCTCTTGTACTGAGTGTGGCCGCTGTCAGTCACAGTGTCCTGCTTGGCATACAGAAAAACCATTGTCACCCAAGCTTTTAATCATGGCTATGCGCGATCACGCCTTTGCTAAAACCGTTGAAAATGAAGCACTCGTGGGCGATCTTTCACCTATTTCACTGGATGTCTTGTGGTCATGTACAACTTGCGGTGCATGTGTAAATGAGTGCCCAGTTGATATCGAACACATTGATCACGTTGTAAACATGCGTCGCTTCCAGGTTTTAGTTGAATCAGAGTTTCCTTCTGAACTTGGTGGAACATTTAGAAATCTTGAAAAGAGTGGAAACCCTTGGGGTGCCAATCGCACAGATCGTGAAGCATGGATTGCAGAGTGCGACTTCCCGGTAAATGTTATCGAAGGTGCATTGCCTGAAGATGTTGAGTATTTGTTCTGGGTTGGTTGCGCTGGTGCATATGAAGAGCGTGCCAAGAAAACAACTAAGGCCGTTGCAGAGTTGTTGTACATGGCCGGTGTTAACTTTGCAGTCTTAGGTAAGAAAGAAACTTGTACTGGAGATCCTGCACGCCGAGCCGGTAATGAGTTTTTGTACCAGATCCTTTCTCGTGAAAACATAGAAACATTTAAGGAAGCATTTGGAGATCGTCCCAAGGGCAAGAAGAAAGTTGTAGTTACCTGCCCTCACTGCTTTACAACAATTGGCCGCGACTATGGACAACAAGGTTATGAGTTAGAGATGGTTCACCACACACAACTTCTTAATCAGTTGATTCGCGAAAAACGTTTGGTTCCAATAAAGATGTCACATACAGCAATGACTTTTCATGATCCTTGTTATTTGGGTCGGCACAATGAGATTTATCAACCACCTCGCGAAGTTTTGGAAGCGACAGGTATTGAGATTATTGAGATGCCGCGAAATAAAGAGCGCTCATTTTGTTGCGGCGCAGGTGGTGGGCGAATGTGGATGGAAGAAAAGATTGGTTCCCGTATCAACATCAATCGCGTTGAGGAAGCAATTGCAACTGGTGCTACAGAGCTTGCAGTTGCCTGTCCTTTCTGCCGCGTTATGACAAGTGATGGAATGAACGCAAAAGAATCTGCAGTTGAGGTTTTAGATGTTGCTCAGGTACTGCTACGCAGTGTGAAAGAAAGCTAGGGAAACCTCTTTGCCCAAGGTGTAACCACCTTGTTTCCCGTGTGAATTTAGGCCTATTCTCAGACAATCTTCAGTTTGTGAGAGCATTGTGTAGCCATGACAACCACACTAGACAGAGTTAACACAAAAACTACTAACGGACAACGCATTCTTGTCGTTGATGATGAAGCAAGCATCAGCGAACTAATCTCAACAAGTCTTCGCTTTGTGGGATTTGATGTTCGCACAGCAGCTAATGGCGCCGAGGCGCTACAAATTGCTGAAGAGTTTAAGCCTCATGCGATGGTTCTTGATGTGATGTTGCCAGATCTAGATGGTTTCGAAGTCTGCAAAAAAATTCGTAATGAAGGTGTTGAAGCCGGAGTGCTATTTCTTACCGCAAAAGATGGCATGGATGACAAAGTAAAGGGTTTAACTCTTGGCGGCGATGATTACATGACAAAGCCGTTTTCTTTAGAAGAGTTGGTTGCGCGCATTCGTGCACTTTTGCGTCGCACTGGTTTTGATGTTATTGAAATCGATGACGAAAAAATGCGCTTTGCAGACCTTGAGTTAGATGAGGCAACGCACGAAGTTCGTCGCGCGGGTCAGCTCCTTGATCTTTCACCGACTGAGTTTGCCCTGCTTCGCTATTTAATTATTAACGCTGACCGCGTTGTTTCTAAAGCTCAGATTTTAGATCACGTCTGGCAGTACGATTTCCGTGGAGACATGGGTATCGTTGAGACCTATATTTCCTATCTTCGCAAAAAGATAGATTCCTTCGACCCACCATTGATTCATACTGTTAGAGGAGTTGGCTATCGCCTTAGGTTGCCGCCACAATAAACTATGAGATCGCGCATGCTTCAATTTAGTCTCAACAATTGGAGTCTGCGGGATCGCTTAACTGCTGGTGTGCTTATTCTTTCGGCCTTTGGTTTTATCGGCGCAGGTATTGGATCGCAAGCTCTTTTGCGTGACTATCTAATCAATCAAGTTGATGAACAACTGCTCAGCGTTGTTAATGGAACAACAGATCAATTAGATAGAGCAGGAATTGAAGACTCTAGTGCGCAAGAAAATGCACGAGGCTTTAGTGATTCTGCTGCTACTCCTCTTGATCGTGTTCCAACATCCATCTCTGTAACTGTTTTGGACCCTTTTGGAAATCTTGTCGGTGGTCTCGGCGGAGATTTAAACTCCAATAAAATCACTGAATATGTAAGAGGTTTATTGCCAGGGCAAGTAATGGAGTTTGGCAGCAAGCCATTTACTATCGAAGCCCCTGGATCTGATTTTCGTGTTGCTACGACCGTTCTACCTTCATCACTTGGCTCTGTAATTGTTGCTCAATCATTAGAGGATTTTGATCAGACAACCAGGCGCATTGGTGTTGTCTTTGTAATTATTGGGCTCTTAGTACTTCTCTTTATTGCCTTTGCTTCAAGACAGGTCATTAAAATCTCTATGCGACCACTTGTAAAGATTGAAGATACGGCCGAAAAGATTGCTGCCGGTGATTTATCCGCCCGTCTTGAAAATTTTGAACCAGATACGGAAGTTGGTCGACTTAGTACTTCACTCAACATAATGCTTTCTCGAATTGAAGAGTCATTTGCTGTTCGCACGTTGAGTGAAAATAAACTGCGCCGGTTTGTTGCAGATGCCAGCCATGAGCTTAGAACACCGCTAACTGCAATTCGTGGATTTGCAGAACTGCACCGCCAAGGCGCAGTACCTGAAGGTGAAAAAACCAAAGAGTTAATCTCCCGTATTGAAAAAGAATCTATTCGCATGGGTTATTTGGTTGAAGATCTATTGATGCTTGCACGCCTTGACCAATCCAGAGAACTTGTTATGGATGAAGTTGATCTAAGCGGCCTAGTTGGTGAAGCTGTCACATCGGCTACTGCCTCTGGACCAAATCATAAAATCACTCCAGAGATTGCACCTCACGTGAAAACATTTGGTGATTCGGACAAAATTTATCAAGTTGTCACTAACTTGCTGGCCAATGCACGCGCCCATACTCCTGCTGGAACCTTGATTAAAGTTACTGTCGGATCAAATCAGCACGGTGCATTTGTTTCAGTTGCAGATAATGGGCCAGGCTTATCAAAAGAAGATCAGTCAAAGATTTTTGAACGTTTTTATCGCGTAGATCCATCACGACAGAGAAGTTCTCAAGATGGAAGTGGATTAGGTCTTTCAATTGTTGATGCAGTGATGCAAGCCCATGGTGGCAACGTTTCTGTGGCTTCAGATCTTGGAAAAGGCGCAGTATTTACTCTGCAGTTTAAAAACTAGAATTTAACAACTATCCCAAGGACTCCATTGATTTAAGTACTGCGATTCGCTCTTGAATCGGTGGGTGCGTAGAAAACAGTTTTGATACTGATTTTGAATCTAAAGGCGATTCAATCCAAATGTGTGCAACAGCAGTTGAGCGTTGCTGAACAACAGTTGAGTCTGATGCTAAAACTTCAAGTGCTGAGCGCAGACCTGCTGGATTTCTTGTAAATGCAACTGCGGTGGCATCAGCTAATGATTCACGTTTACGTGAAATGGCTGATTTGAGCATGATGGCTGCAAGTGGTGCGAGAATTAAAATGATGAGAGAAAAAACTAGCGCGATTGGATTACCGTTACCGTTGCTGTCTCTGCGGCCACCAAAAAACATCATGCGCGTTAACATGTCAGAGACGATTGCAATTGCACCTGCAGTTGTTGCAGCAACTGCGCTCACTAAAGTGTCGCGGTTAGCAACATGTGCCATTTCATGTGCAATGACGCCCTGCAGTTGGTCGCGATCCATTGCATCTAAAATTCCTGTTGTAAATGCAATGAGCGCATGTTCTGGGTTGCGGCCTGTAGCAAAAGCGTTCGGCGCACTATCAACAACAATTGCAACCTTTGGCATCGGCATTCCAGATGCAATGATTACTTCATGAATCAGGCCAAAGAGTTTTGGATTGTCTGATTCTTGAATTAACTTTGCACCGGTCATTGTTAAAACTAATTTGTCAGATCCATAGTAAGAACCCCAGACAGAGATCAATGCAATACCAACAGCAATTGGAACAATTCCGGCAGTTGAGCCACCAAAATAAGTCAGTGATGCATAGACAACGCACCACATCAAAATACCCATGCCAATGAGTAAACCAATTGTTTTGCGGCGGTTAGCCGCTTGCATCGTTCTAAAGTTCATTAGAACTTAACGTTTGGAGCATTTCGCTCTTGTGGATCTTCAACTTCATAAAATTCGCGCTCTCCAACTTTTGCCAAACCGGCAAAGAAGCTGCTCGGGATGGTTTTAACAGCGGTATTAAGCGAGCGCACGTTGTCGTTATAGAACTGACGAGAAAAGGCAACTTTGTTTTCTGTAGTTGCTAACTCTTCTTGAAGTGATAAAAAGTTTGATGATGCTTTCAGATCTGGGTATGCCTCTGCCACTGCGAGCAATCCGCGCAAGGCTTGAGTTAACATGCCATCTGCTGCTGCGGTATCGGCAACACCTGTTGCAGATGTTGCTTTCGCACGAGCGGTTACAACAGCGTCAAAAGTTGATTGTTCGTGCTTGGCATATCCCTTTACTGTTTCAACTAAGTTGGGGATTAAATCTGTGCGTCGCTTTAGTTGAACTTCGATTTGAGCCCATGCTTCATCGACTGCGATGTTGAGTCTGATCAAACGGTTGTATTGAGTGATCAAGAAAAGTGCAATGAGTCCTACTATGGCAACGATGATGATTATTTCCATGCCTAATTAAACCGCTTTTTAGCCAATTTCATTCCCTGAATTACTCAGGATAGCCCGTGAAGGCCTGATTACTTCTAGTCGATTTTCGATTTATGAAAATTCAAAAATGAGCGGCTGGCAGTAGGCCCGCGTTGGCCTTGGTAGCGCGAACCATACTTAGCACTTCCATATGGATGCTCGGCGGCAGATGAGAGTTTGATGAGACAGAGCTGACCAATCTTCATTCCTGGAAACAATTTAACTGGCAAGTTTGCAACGTTTGAAAGCTCAAGAGTTATGTGACCGCTAAAGCCTGGATCGATAAAGCCTGCAGTGCTGTGAGTTAAAAGTCCTAGGCGGCCAAGAGAAGACTTTCCTTCTAGGCGGCCTGCAATGTCATCTGGCAATGTAATTACTTCGTAGGTGCTTGCTAAAACAAACTCACCTGGGTGCAAGATAAATGGCTCGTCACCTTCGGCAATAACTTCACGCGTTAGATCGGCCTGCTCGATAGAGGGATCGATAACGCTGTACTTGTGGTTTTCAAAAACTCGGAAGAACTTGTCCAGGCGAACATCAACTGAAGATGGCTGGATCATCGCTTCGTGGAATGGTTCGCAGCCAACTCGGCCGGCGGCTATCTCTGCCCTGATATCGCGATCGCTAAGTAACACGGCGCCGAGCCTATAGGAAGCAGGGCCCTGGCAAGGGCTACGGCTCAAGCACGCTCAGTATGGGTTGCATAAGTTACTGGCGGGTAGCACAATTTATCCATGAGCCATTACATAGCAAATCTGCGCGATATCGAGTTCTGCCTATTTGACCTACTTGGTCGTGAAAAAGTTATGGGTATCGCCCCATACGGTGATGTTGACCGCGATACATCTGTTGGCATGCTCGAAGAGATGAAGCGTCTTTGCGAAAATGATTTGGCTGATTCTTTTGTTGAGGGCGATCGTGTTGGAACTGTTTTCAATAAAGAGACAGGCAACGTAACACTTCCAGAGAGTTTCAAAAAATCTTACAAAGCTTACGTTGATGGCGAGTGGTGGCGTTTAGATGCACCAGTAGAACTCGGTGGAATGAAAGTTCCTCCATCAGTTCGTTGGGCAATGGCCGAAATGGTTTTGGGTTCTAACCCTGCAATTCACATCTATGCATCTGGTTATGCCTTCGCACAAGTTGCTTATGTGTTAGGAACAGAAAAACAAAAGAAGATTGCAAAGCACATGGTTGAAAAGCACTGGGGCGCAACGATGCAGCTAACAGAACCTGATGCAGGCTCTGATGTTGGCGCAGGTCGCACAAAGGCAGTTGATCAAGGCGATGGCACATGGCACATCACTGGTACTAAGCGTTACATCACTTCAGGCGATGCTGACTTCTACGACAACATTGTTCACTTTGTTTTGGCTCGTCGCGAAGGTGGCGGACCAGGAACAAAGGGTCTTTCACTATTTTTGATTCCAAAGTTCATGTTTGATTTTGAAACAGGAGAGCTGGGAAAGCGCAACGGTGTCTATGTCACTAGCGTTGAACACAAAATGGGTCTTAATGTTTCTGCAACATGTGAAGTTAACTTAGGTGAGAAAGAGCCAGCTGTTGGATACCTATTAGGAGATGTCCATGAGGGTATTTTTCAGATGTTTAAAGTTATTGAGTTTGCACGAATGATGGTTGGAACAAAGGCGATTGCAACACTTTCTGCCGGATACCAGCAGGCATTGCTATATGCCAAGCAGCGCGTACAGGGTGGCGACATGAAGATTATGAATGACAAGGCGTCGCCTCGCGTCACAATCATTAATCACCCAGATGTGCGCCGCTCACTGATGGTTCAAAAGTCATACAGCGAAGGCATGCGCGCGCTAGTTCTTTACACCGCCTCTATTCAAGATGAGATTGAACTTGCGATCCAAGCGGGCAACAAAGAGCGCGCAGAAGATATGGAACATCTCAATGACTTGTTGCTGCCAGTTGTTAAGGGTTATGGATCAGAAAAATCTTGGACGTTGCTTGGTACAGAATCACTACAGACATTTGGTGGTGCAGGATTTACTCAGGATTGGCCGCTTGAGCAGTATGTGCGCGATGCCAAGATCGATACGTTGTATGAAGGTACTACTGCGATTCAGGGTCTTGATTTCTTCTTCCGTAAGGTTGTTAAAGATGGTGGACGCACACTTGGTCTACTTGGAAAAGAGATTCAAAAGTTTGCAGAATCTGGCGGTGCGCATCAAGAAGAGAAGCAGGCACTCCTTAAAGCTTTGGGTGATCTCAATGGGATTATCGCTGTACTTGTTGGACATGCAATGGAGTCACAGTCTGAGCCAGAAAAGATTTATCAAGTTGGCTTGAATACTTCTCGCTGCTTAATGGCAGTGGGCGACATCATTACTGCATGGCTACTACTTCGTCAGGCAGATATTGCAGTTGAGAAACTTCCAAATGCTGGAAAAGATGCTGATTTCTATACAGGAAAAATTGCTTCTGCAAAATTCTTTGCACAGAACTATTTGCCTCACATCACTGCAGATCGCAAGATTGTTGAAGCCACAAACGGTGCGATTATGGAGATCCCTGTAAACGCCTTCTAAGGCGATACCATTTCCTGATGTTTACAAAGCACCGTGGTGAGTTTTACCTTGTCATGGGTGGAATGGTTTTTGCATTTAACGGTGTTGTTTCGACCGTTGTTTTAGAACACATCTCGCCATATAGGTTGGCCCAAATTCGCGCAGTTGGCGCGCTCGTCTTTCTATTAGCTATCGCTTTGATGATTGATCGCAAATCTTTGGCAGCAACACCAAAGCAAATGCCTAAGCTGTTTCTCTATGGAATTGTTGGTTTTGCAGCAGTACAGGCCGGTTATTTTCTAGGTATTCAGCGCGGTATTCCGCTAAGTCTTGTGCTTGTTATCGAATTTACGGCCCCTATCTGGATTGCTCTTTGGATTAAATATGTGCGCAAACATTTTGTTCCCAACTCAATGTGGGGCGCCATCGCACTTTCATTGCTTGGCTTAATGATGTTGGCACAAGTCTGGAATGGTCTGACCTTAGATGCTGTTGGCTTGTTGGGCTGCATTCTGAGCGCATTTGCATTAACTGCTTATTTTCTTGTTGGTAAATCTTTTGGCGAAACCCGTTCTGCGTTGTCGTTAACAGTGTGGGGTTTTGCAACATCATCTATTGCATGGATGGTCACGATGCCCGTATGGAAATTTCCATTTGAAGTTTTCTCAATAGAAATGAATTTACGCGGAATCTTTGAAGGAAGTTTCTTGCCAGGCTGGGTTTTGCTTTTGTGGATTGTTACGATGGGAACAATCGTTCCCTACCTGCTTGTGATCTCAGGGCTTCGTCGTTTATCTGCATCAACATCTAGTGTTATTGGAATGTTGGAGCCAGTAATAGCAGGAATCTTTGCATGGATCTGGCTTAATCAAAGTTGGAATGCAATTCAACTAACTGGTGGGGTAATTGTTTTGGTCGGAATTTATATTGCCGATCGCGCTCGATCAAAAGTGGACTAAGCGCCGAAGTTATCATCCGTTGGTGCGTTAGTTTGTTCACGGGCCTGCGTCCAGTCTTGTCCGCCGCCAGGGTTCTGTGGCATATCAAAGAAACGGGCATAGTGAAGTTGGGCTGAGACGGTAATTGTCTTAGTTGGTCCGTTACGGTGCTTAGCAACAATTAGATCAGCCTCTCCTGTTCGGTTCTGAGAGTCATACATATCATCGCGGTGCAACATGATGACAACGTCGGCGTCCTGTTCGATAGATCCAGATTCACGCAAATCAGAGAGCATTGGTCGCTTATCTGTGCGCTGTTCTGGACCACGGTTTAGCTGTGAGATAGCAACTACTGGAATGTTTAACTCTTTGGCCATCAACTTTAATTGACGTGAAAATTCAGAGACCTCTTGCTGGCGGTTTTCAACCTTTTTACCGCTGCTCATGAGCTGTAGGTAATCGATAATAATTAGTTTGAGGTTGTGGCGCTGCTTTAGTCGACGGGCCTTTGCGCGGATTTCCATCATGGAAAGATTGGGAGAGTCATCGATAAACAACGGTGCTTCAGAGATCTCACCCATACGACGTGCAAGACGTGACCACTCATCATCTGAAAGTGAACCGGCTCGAATATTGTTAAGTCCAACGCGTGCTTCGGCTGACAACATACGCATTGTGATTTCACTCTTAGACATTTCTAGAGAGAAGATAACTGAGGTCAAGCCGTCGTGAATAGATGCATGTCGAGCGATATCTAATCCCAACGTTGACTTACCCATTGCAGGACGTGCGGCAAGAATAATCATGTTACCCGGATGTAGTCCGTGGGTTAATTGATCTAGATCTTTAAATCCTGTTTTTACTCCTTCGACACCAATTCCCTTAGAGATCGCTTCGATCTCATCTAAAGCTTGTGGAAGCAATGTTGAAAGTTGCACGTAATCCTCAGAAGAACGACGTTCGGTAACTGCATAGACCTCAGCTTGGGCTAAGTCGACCATCTCATCGACTTCACCTTCGGTTGTGTATCCGTACTGAACAATCTTTGTTCCGGCCTCAACTAAGCGACGCATGATTGCATGCTCGCGAACAATCTTTGCGTAGTAACCAGCATTTGCTGCAGTTGGAACAGAAGAAATTAGCGTGTGAAGATATGGGGCACCGCCTGCACGTGCAATGTCACCACGCTTTGTAAGTTCGGCAGCAACTGTTACTGCATCTGCAGGTTCGCCGCGACCATATAGATCGATGACTGCGTCGTAGATAAGTTCATGTGCTGGGCGATAAAAATCGCGTTCTCTAATCACTTCAATAACATCTGCAATTGCATCTTTAGATAACAACATTCCGCCGAGAACGGATTGCTCTGCAATTAAATCTTGTGGTGGTGTGCGTTCAAACTCTGCGCCCACTGAATTTAAATTGGGATCGCGAGGAGAGCGGTTATTGGGAAATTCAGCGATACTCATGTAGCTAACCTCCCACTAGACACTGACAAATTTGTCATCGAACACAGCCTTTGTTGATCGAATTCATTCTGACCACTGCTCATTTCTGAGAATTTCCAGGATGATTACGAAGGGTTAGCCCCGTGTTCAACAGTGCGTAATTTTATTGTTTACCTCTACTGCACGCGAGAAAGCATCTTTAGCTATGGGGATAAAGGTGTGCATAAGTGGGTGCATAACCCTCTTTTCCTGTGTAGGAAGCGGTGGATGAACTGTGGGTAACTGCGAGTGCTCACACTTTGTAGATTTAAAGGTGCAGGTCAGAGGCGATGTCTATGCACACAGGGCTGTGGAGCAAAGTATTTTCGCTTGTATCAACTAGTGAGATAAACAAAAAACCCGCCGCGTTATGCGACGGGTTTTTTACAACTAGAAAAACTCTAGTTGTTAATGCTTGTCAGTAACGGTTACTTATCAGCAACTACCTTGACTGCAAACTTAGCAACAATGTTGTGACCAAGTGAGATCTTCACATCGTGATCGCCAAGCTTTTTGATGTGGCCCTTAGTGCTAATCGCATGGCGATCAACATCTAGACCTGTTGCAACCTTGATTGCCTGTGCTACATCTTTGTCGGTTACTGAACCAAAGAGTGCGCCCTTAGCGCCAACCTTTGCCTTAGTAACAACTGATGCAGATTCAAGCTTTGCCTTGATCTCTTTTGCGTGATCGATATCGCGGATTTCGCGTGCTGAACGTGCACGGCGGATTCCTTCGATCTGCTTTTCTCCACCCTGTGTCCATGCGATTGCATTTCCACGAGGAAGTAGGAAGTTACGAGCAAAGCCATCTTTCACATTTACAACATCTCCTGCAGTGCCTAGGCCTGCAACTTCGCGAGTAAGGATGAGTTTCATAGTTGCATCCTCCTTATCGTGCTGAAGATGTGTAAGGAAGTAACGCTACTTCGCGGCTGTTTTTTACGGCTGTAGAGATTGAGCGTTGGTGCTGTGTGCATGCACCAGTTACTCGGCGAGCGCGGATTTTGCCGCGATCAGAAATGTACTTACGAAGAGTCGCAATATCTTTGTAATCGATATATGTGACCTTCTGTTGGCAGAAGCTGCAAGGCTTCTTCTTAAACTTCTTGCTCAGCGCTGCGGCTTTAGCATTCTTATTCTTTGGCTCGCGTAGAGCCTTGTTATTTCTTGCTCCCATTATGGTGCTCCTTTTCGGGCCCTAACCCTTTAAGTAAGTTTTTTGTTCTTACCTGGTGCTAGGAATGGATGGATGGTTAGTTGGATATTTGGACGGATAGTTATTTAATTTTTAAAATGGTGGTTCATCGGTAGTAGAGGTTCCCCATCCACCACCGGTTGAAGTTGGCGTTGATGCCGCTGCCCATGGATCTTCTGTGAATGAATCGGCTGCTGGTGCAGCAAATCCGCCACCGCTTCCGCCAGTGCGTTGGGCCTTTGTGACCTTTGCAGTTGCGTTACGTAGTGATGGACCAACTTCATCTACTTCTACCTCAAAGACGGTGCGCTTTTCGCCCTCTTTTGTTTCATACGAGCGTTGCTTGAGACGTCCGGAAAGAATCACACGCATTCCTTTAGTCAAAGATTCGGCACAGTTTTCTGCTGCTTGGCGCCAAATCTGACACTGAAGGAAAAGGCTCTCGCCATCTTTCCATTCATTAGTTTGCTTATCTAAATAGCGAGGTGTTGAAGCAACGCGAAACTTTGCAACGGCCGCACCTGATGGTGTGAAACGTAGCTCTGGATCGTCAACTAGGTTGCCGATTAACGTGATTGTTGTATCTCCTGCTGCCATTTGTTTCTCTCTTTCTTCTCGTTATCTACTCGTGGAGTCCGTGCATTGTTGTGTATACGAAAAGATTATGCGTCGAGACGCAAAGCCTTTGTGCGCAACACTGATTCATTGAGGTTTAGTTGGCGATCAAGTTCTTTAATCGCGGCTGGTTCGCAGTTCATATCGATTACTGCGTAGATTCCTTCGCCTTTTTTCATAATCTCGAAAGACATACGGCGGCGGCCCCACAAGTCGAGCTTGTTTACGGTTCCACCACTGTCTTTGATGATCTTTAAATATGTTTCTAGGCTTGGTGTGACGGTGCGTTCTTCTAGTTC
>Ga0315903_10003838_pt1 | contig 20508 bp, 18 predicted proteins | sample LakEriMetagenome_7_FD_203524 | JGI IMG/M metagenome (GOLD analysis project Ga0315903, IMG submission 203524) | Freshwater fungal communities from buoy surface, Lake Erie, Ohio, United States - Buoy 2 MA119 | ecosystem: Environmental > Aquatic > Freshwater > Lake | place: USA: Lake Erie, Ohio... | reverse complement strand
CAGCAGCGTCCGCTGACAGTGCTGCAGATCCGGCCCGCGGAGCATGGCTGTGAGGTGATCTTTGCCGAATCGGCCCGGTTCTACCAGCTGCGGGCCGACCACCCGAACTTCGAGCCGATGCGACGCCTGTTGGAGGCGTCTCTCGGCCGGGTGGTGCTGGTGCGCGTCAGCCAACCCCATGGCGATGTGATTGAAGCCATCAGCTCACAGCCCTGAGCGACCCTGCCCGATCGCGGCCAGCAGCCCGTGGCCGACCGCGCCGAGCCCACAAACCAGCCGCTGCGGATTTGGACCGGGCTAACCCGCAACAGCCGCCGCTCGCCTGCGGCGCGTTCGAAGCAAAGAAGAATCCCTCACCGCCAGGAGGAATTCCAGAGATACTCGGCTTGTGTGTGTCGGAGCGGACTGAGGGCTGCGAGCCCGTGGCGCATCGTTCCGAGGGCCACCCATCGGGGGTTCGCGCCCCAGGCTCCGAGGCCTGGATCTGGCGCAGACCGCCCCGCTGTCAGACGATCGTGCTGGAGATCGTCCTGCCGAGCCAGGGATCGTTTTGAGGTGGAATCTTGTTCTCGGTACCAGACGCCCAGCCAGCGGGGCCATCCAAGGATTCAAGACCTGCGAGGACAGGACCTGCGAGGACCCTGCGGCGTCAGCCGCTGCCCAACGGCAGCATCTCCTGCTCCACGAACTTGGTCCAGACCTCGCCGCGCTGAAACTCCGGCCGCTCCAGCAGGGCGAGGTGGAACTCGATCGTGGTGGGGATGCCGGTGATGGCGCATTCGTAAAGGGCGCGCTTGAGGCGCTTCAAGGCCGCATCACGATCTTGACCCCAGACGATCAGCTTGCCGATCAAGGAGTCGTAGAACGGCGGGATTTCATAGCCGGTATAGACATGACTGTCGATCCTCACGCCGGCGCCGCCCGGCGGTAGCCAACCGGTGATCAGCCCCGGCGCCGGCCGGAAGTTGTGGCGGGGATCTTCGGCATTGATCCGCACCTCGATGGCATGGCCACAGAGCCGCACCTCCTCCTGGCGCACCGAAATTGGCTCGCCACCGGCGATGCGCAGCTGCTCGGCGATCAGGTCGATGCCGGTCACCATCTCCGTGACCGGATGCTCCACCTGGATGCGGGTGTTCATCTCCATGAAGTAGAAGCTGCCGTCCCGATCCACCAGGAACTCCACCGTGCCGGCGCCCTCGTAGCCGATGTGGCGGGCCGCCCGCACGGCGGCATCACCCATGGCCTGGCGCAGGGCCGGGTCGAGACCCGGTCCGGGTGCCTCTTCCAGCAGCTTCTGATGGCGCCGCTGAATCGAGCAATCCCGCTCGCCGAGGTGAACCACATTGCCGAAGCGATCGGCTAGCACCTGCACCTCGATGTGGCGCGGCCGATCGATGAACTTTTCCATGTAGAGGCCCGGGTTGCCGAAGGCCGCTTCGGCTTCGCCTTGGGCCGCCCGGAACAGGCTCTCCAGCTGGTCGGCGCTGCTGACCAGGCGCATGCCGCGGCCACCACCGCCGGCGGTGGCCTTGATCATCACCGGATAGCCGATCTCTGCCGCCAAGACGGAGGCCTCCTGGGGGGTGTCCAGCAAGCCTTCACTGCCGGGGATCGTTGGCACCCCCACCTGCTGCATGGTGGCCTTGGCGGTGGATTTGTCGCCCATCGAGCGGATCGACTCCGGCGATGGGCCGACGAAGGTGAGGCCGTGGGCGGCGCAGATTTCGGCGAAGCGATCATTCTCCGCCAGAAATCCGTAGCCCGGATGGATGGCATCCGCCCCCCGCGATGTGGCCGCAGCGAGGATGTTGGGAATGTTCAGATAGCTGCGCGAACTTGGAGCTTCGCCCACACACACCGATTCATCGGCGAGCTGCACATGCAGGGCGTTGCGATCCACGGTGCTATGCACCGCCACGGTGGCGATGCCGAGCTCACGGCAGGTGCGCAGGATCCTCAGGGCGATCTCGCCACGGTTGGCGATCAGCAACTTGCCGATGGGCATCCAGGTGGCGGCGCGGGAGCGGCACAAGGCCATCGGGGACTGTATCAGCGCTGACCCAAGGGCTTGCAGCGCCCACCAATGGGTACAATGACCGCACGAGACGGGTTCCACCCGCTCTCCCCCACGCGGATGTGGTGGAATTGGTAGACACGCACGTTTGAGGGGCGTGTGGCTTCGGCCTTGCGAGTTCAAGTCTCGCCATCCGCATCACTCTTCACCTCGGCTTGAGCCCCTCACCCTCAGCCAGCCCCCTTCCCTCGCCAGTTCCCGCCGAGCCGGGGCGTGGGGGATCGGAAGCCGGTGAAACGGGAGCCGCCAGCGGGAGCGGTCCCTCGGACGGGATCGCTGCCTCCGACCGGCTGGCTGTTCCTAAGGAGAAGCCCGTTCCTGAGGAGACGGCTGTTCTTCAGGGGATGGCTGTACCTGAGGAGAAGGCCGATCCTGAGGAGATGCCTGCCCCCGACCGTGCCGGGGCCGCGGTGGTGTTCGTGAGCAATGGCCCCGGGGAGCTCAGCACCTGGGTGCAGCCGCTGGCGGAGGAGCTGCACCAGCGGCTGCCGCTGCGGCCTCGGCAGCCCCACGCCGACACCAGCCTGCGGCTTGTGCTGGTGCCCTGCCCCAATGGCACCGGCCGGGAGCAGCGGGTGGCCAGCCGCTGGGACCTGTTTGAGGCGGTGCTGCCGGCGCGGATCTTTTGGTGGCTGTTGCTGCGGCCCAGCCGCTGGGGGCCCTGGCCCCGCCAAGGCGTGGTGGTGTTTCTCGGAGGGGATCAGTTCTGGACCGTGCTGCTCTCGGCCCGCCTGGGCTATCGGCATCTCACCTATGCCGAATGGGTGGCCCGCTGGCCCCGCTGGAATGACCGCCTGGCATTGATGGGTCCCAGCGCTGCCCGCCAGCTGGCGCCCCGCTGGCGCTCCCGCGCCACGGTGGTGGGAGATCTAATGGCGGATCTGTCCGCCTCGGCCCAGCGGCAGGCGCCGCTGCCAGCGGGGGAATGGGTGGCGTTGCTGCCGGGATCCAAGGCGGCCAAGCTTCAGATCGGTGTGCCTTTCCTGCTGGCGGTGGCCGACTTGCTGGCCCGTCGCCGCCCGGGTTGCCGCTTTCTGTTGCCGTTAGCCCCCACCACCAGCGTCGCCGACCTGCTGGCCTGGGGGGATCCGCGCAGGCCGATCGCCCGCCATTACGCCAGCGCCCCGCCGCGCCAACAGGGCGATCAGCTGATCACCGCCGCCGGCACCACGATCCAGCTGTTGGAGGATCACCCGGCCCACGGTGCCCTCAGCCAGTGCCGCTTGGCCCTGACCACCGTGGGGGCCAACACCGCCGAGCTAGGGGCGTTGGGGGTGCCGATGATCGTGCTGCTGCCCACTCAGCACCTGGAGCTGATGCAGATGTGGGATGGGGTGCTGGGCCTGCTGGCACGGTTGCCGGGGCTGCGCCAGCTGCTCGGGGTGGCGCTCACCCGCTGGAGGCTACGTAAACGCGGCCTGCTGGCCTGGCCGAACATCGCCGCCGGCCGGGCGGTGGTGCCCGAGCGGGTGGGGGAGATCACCCCCGAGCAGATCGCCGCCGAAGCGGCCGACTGGCTCGATCACCCCCAACGCCTGGCTGGTATGCAAGACGACCTGCGCAGCCTGCGAGGCCAGCCGGGGGCGGTCGCCCGCTTGGCGGGCCTGATCACCGAGCTGCTGCTCGGGGCGCCTCCAGCTCTGGGGGCAGACGCAACCAGCCCCCTGCCCGCCCTGGCGATGCCGCTGCGACAGCCCGCCGCGCTGGCTGGGGACGGGGCCCAAGCGGACAGGTCTCAGCAGGAGAGGCGAGGGGATGGGGCCGGCAAGCGTTGGCCTGGGAGGGAGCCCGGGGGGCGGTGACGCTGAAGCGCGTGGCCTGGGGGGAACAGGATGCCGAAGCCGAGCACTCAGGAACGGAGAACTCCCGAGGCGTTCTGGGCCGAAACGGCAGCCCCAACGCTGGCCCTAAGGGCCCACCGGAGGCGCGACACAGCGGCCCGCCGCCGCCGCCAGGCGCTCGTTAACATCCAAACATCAGTGCTTGCAAGGCTTGTGACCGAGATGCCCCCCGCCGCTGGTTCCGCCCCGGCCGCCATTGACGCGGAAGCCTCGCTCAGCGGCAGCGGTGGGGCCTGCGGGGTGCCCAGTGGCCTGACCCGAGACACGAGCGAGGAGCAATGGCGCGCCAAGCTCACCCCTGAGCAGTTCCGTGTCACCCGCCAGGGAGGCACGGAGCGGGCATTTAGCGGCGCCTATTGGAACCACAAGGGCAAGGGCAGCTACCGCTGCATCTGCTGCGATGCCGAGCTGTTCAGCTCCGACACCAAGTTCGATTCGGGCACCGGCTGGCCCAGCTTCTGGGACGGCGTCGACCCCCAAGCGATCCGCACCATCACCGACCGCAGCCACGGCATGGTGCGCACCGAAATCCGCTGCTCCGCCTGCGATGCCCACCTAGGACACGTGTTCCCCGACGGACCCCGGCCCACCGGCCAGCGGTACTGCGTGAACTCCGCCTCGCTGAGCTTCCAGGAGCGCTGAAGGCGGGTTTGCTGGGTGCCGCTGCCAACACTCGGATGATCGAGCCGATGCCGGGCTGAGGCATGGGTAGGGCGATGGGCATCGGCATGGCCCTGCCGGGGAATTCTGGAAGGACGTGCCGGAAACGGCTCATGCCAACCTCGCCAGGCCCTGTCGGGTTGGTTCAGCGCTACCGCAAAGAACGTCAGGCGGCGCCACGATGCAAGCCGCTCGGAGGCGAAATATGAGCAGTGGCTGTAAAGATTGCCGCAAACCAACCAGCTGCGCCAGCCTCGCGCGATGGGCAACAAGGAGGTGAATACCTGCCTCACCCTTCTGGTGGTGGAGGCCAGCTGAGCGCGTCAACCCGTCCTGGTGTCCTTGGCTGCTGCTGAGGGGCAGCGTTAGAACGATGAAGCCAGGCATAGTTGCGGTGCGTGGTGCGCAAATGTTCGGCTGAGCCCTCAAGTGGACGGCGCAGCCTGCCGATGTTGAAGGTTGCAATGTTGGCCAGGCTTGTCGCGTTCACGCCCAGCCTCTCGCTCTGGCTCAGCGGAGCCCAGCCGCTCCCCGTGGGGCCTACACCTGGGTTGGCTGGCGGTGCTGTGCCGTGATCAGCTCTGCGATCCGGCCTCCCTGGAGCGGCAGCTGGTTGAGCTCGAAGATGCGCTGGCTAAAGCGTTGCCCCAGGGATCGCCGCCGCGCCGGATCCTGGCGCAGCTGCTCGAGCGCATCTGAAAAGGCGTCCAGATCGAGGTAGTCGACGGCGATCCCATAGCCCTGCTCCGCCAGGGTGCCGATGTCGCCGCTATCGCGGAAGCAGACGGTGGGGATGCCATTGGCTCCGGCCTCCAGGGCGATAACCGCATAGGGATCCTCCCGGGAAAGGAGCATCAGAGCATCGAGCTCCCGCAGGGCGGCCGCGCCGCAAGAGACCGCGGGCAGCAGCAGGGCCTGCTCCCTGACCCCCAGCAGCCGCAGGTCCCGGTCGGTCTTGGCATAGGCGAGGGATCCCGGCGCGCAACCCACCCAAACCGCCCGAAAGCTGTCCTGGCCGTGGCGGCGGGCATGGCGCTGCACCAGCTGGGGAAAGAGATCGATGCCCTTGCGATCAATCGGTGAACCGGCGATGCCGAACAGGAAACGGCCCGCTTGCCGTTGCTCCCGCAGGTTGCTGATCACCGCCTGGGATGGGGCGTCGTGGCAGCGGAGCGCCGCGAGCTCGGCTGGCGAGCTGTACGGCAGGAACACCGGCACAACCAAGCAGCGCCCGGGATCGACGCCATGGTTCTGCACCAGTTGCTGCTCCACGCTCTCGGCGCAGCAGATCACGGTGTCGGAAAGGGCCAGTTGGCGGCGCACATCCTCGGGGCAGCTGGAGATCTGCAAGCTGATCTCCAGTTCGTGGACGTGGCTGATGACGAGGGGCCTCGTCTCCTGGAGGCGCAGCTTGGTGATGCTGGAGCCCAGCACCAGGGTGTTGAGGTAAAGGCAGTCCGGCCGGATCCGCTCCATCAGGTTGGCCAGCCAGAGGTCCTGATCTGGAGAGAGGGAGGGATCGAAGCGACGCCTTAGCCGTCTGGTCCAGGGTTCGGCGATCGGCCGGATGAAGGTGTGGGTGGGGCAGATCGCCTCGAACTCCTCGCGCAGCGGGCCATCCCGCATCAGCGCGACCTGAGGGCGGATGTCGGTGTTGGCAATCAGCCAGCGGATCAGCCAGAGCAGCACCAGTGGCGCACCGGTGCGCTGGCCCTCATGGCAGACAAAAAGGGTGGAGATGGACATAGGGGTGAAGCCAGATTTCGAGCGGTTTCGCAACAAAAGCCTGAATGGTGTAGCTGCTGGACTCTGTCTTTGCTCCTCAAGCTCAAGCGCAACGCAAGCCGGACATCAGCAGATGGTCAAGCCGGCAAGCCCATGACCCGAACGAATGCATTGCTCCCAGGCGGAGATCTCTGAGGCCCCGTGGCGAGATCGTCGCCAGAAACCATCCGCTGGAGGTGGTTGTGCGGTGCCTCCCGCTGGCATAGCCGCCTACCAGGGATCATCGAGGACCTCAGGTTCCACATCCAGCGGCTGCTCTCCGGGTCGGAGGGCGGTTGGTCCCGGGGCCCGCGGCGGCGACCGATCGGGGCGCCATGCCTCCTCTCGACCCCGTTCCGGTGGCCGGCGGCCAGAGTCGGGGGCGGGGCTGGCAGGACGCTCCAGCCCCCGGGAGCGGCGCGGATCGGCATCCGCCCCGGTCTCGAACGGCTCCCGCCAGCTGTTGGCCTGCTCCTGCCGCGGCTCCCGAGGCTGGCGCCGGCCGTCGTCACCGCCCCTCTCGCCCTCTCTCTCTCCGCCCCAGGCACGCCCACGCGCGTCTCCCTGGCCACCGCCTCTCTCGTCGTCTCCCCAGGCACGGCGACGATCGTCATCCCGGTCATCGCCGGGGTCACCGCCCCAGCGGCCCTCCTGGGGATCCCCCCAATCCTCGCCGCGTTGGCGCAGGGGCTGCCGCTCCGATTCCCGCTCCGACCAGCCCGGTTCGCTCCAGGGGCGAGAGCGCTCCTGCGGTTCGGCCAGCGGGCGCTGCCGATCGCCCCGCCCGCCTTGCTCCGGCTGATCCTCCTCCAGGTAACGTCGCTGGCGCAGCGGCTCCCGTTCGGCCCGCTCCTCCAGCTCCACATATTCCATTTCCGCCCGTGGTGTGAAAGCGCGGTTGGTGGCGGGTTGCAGCCGACGCTGCTCCTGCTGGGTGGCGGTGCCCGCCGGCAGTTGGTTTTCGGCTGGCACCAGGGTGGAGCGGAAGCGATCCCGTTCCTCTTGCTCCCAGCTGTTGCCGCCAATGCCCAGCTTCTCCAGCAGGCCCGTGCCGAGCTGGCGCAACTTGTCTTCGGCGCCCTCGTAGACCACGATCCGATCGGTGCCGCTGCTGACGATCTCCGCCACCGGCAGCTCCCAGGTGCTCAACACCCCCTCCCCCAGCAACGGCACGCCCAGGGCTCCGATCACCAGGGTGGTGAGTTCGCCGGTTTCGATGTCGAAGCTGAAGCCCAGCACCCGGCCCAGCTGCACCCCCGACTCGCTGACCACCTGGCAATTGATCACCTTGCTGTAGCGGTCGGGATCGAACCCCTCCGCCAGCGAATCGGCGGAATCCACCAGGATCACATCTCCCACCTGGCGGATGCGATCCAGGGGCATCCAGCGTGGTAGGCCCGGCAGGAAGCGGGTGAGCGGGTTATCGCGCAAGCCCAGGGCCACCACTTCGCGGCGATCGATGTCCACCACCACCTCTCCCACCACGCCCAGCCGCCGGCCTCCGTCGCGGGTGATCACCTGGGTGCCCATCAACTCAGATCGCAGCCAGAGGCGATCGCTGGGCGTCGAGCTCTGGGAATTGGGATCAGCGGCGGAACTGGAGGTCAACGGCGGAGGGCGGGGTCGAAGGGACTGGCTAGAAATGCCCATGCCCGATCGGGCATTCTGAACCAGATGGGCCGGTCAGGCGGCTGGCGGCAAACCGACCACCTGGGTGTGGGCGCCGCGGGCCTGGGTGACGCCGATGGTGCGCTGGGCCGCGGCGATCATCGGCCGCCGGTGGCTGACCACCAGGAACTGGGCCAATGACGCCTGGGAGGCGATCAACCCGGCCAGCCGCTCCACATTGACGCCGTCCAGGAAGCTGTCCACCTCGTCGAGGGCATAGAAGGGCGAGGGCCGGAAGCGCTGCAGGGCGAACAGGAAGCTGAGCGCCGTCAACGACTTCTCCCCGCCGGACATCGCCGCCAGGCGCCGCACCGCCTTGCCGCGCGGATGGGCCACCAGCGTCAGCCCCCCCTCCAGCGGCTGCTCCGGATTCTCCAGCTGCAGCATCCCCTCGCCATCGCTGAGGCCGGCGAAGATCTCGCGGAAGTGGCCATCCACCGCCGTAAAGGCCTCCATGAAGGCCTCCTGGCGTAGCGTGGCCACGGTTTCGATGCGCAGCAGCAGCTCCTCCCGCTCCCGCCCCAGCACCTCCAGCCGCTCCTCCAGCTCCGCCAACCGCGCCTCCAGCTGCTCCAGCTCCTCTAGGGCCAGCATGTTCACCGGCTCCAGGGCTTCCATGCGTTGCTGCACCTGGCGCAACGTCGTGCGCAGGGCCTCCAGGCCCGCCTCCCGCAGCTCCGGCGGCAGCTCCGGCCGCGGATCGGGCAGCTCCCGCTCCTGCTGCTCCAGCCGCAAGGCCTCGGCGCGGCGCTCCTCGTCGAGGGCCTGTTGCTCCTCCCCCAGGCGCTGCAGCTGCCAGGCCCGTTGTTGCAACGCCTGACGCTGGGCCGCTAGGGCCGCTTCGGCCTCATCGCGGGCGCGGCGCCGCTCACCGAAACGGGTGCTCAGCTCCCGCTGGCTGGCCTCCAGCCCCTGGCGCCGCTCCTGCTCCGCCTGTTGCTGCTCCTTCCAGGCCTGGCGGTCGCGCACCAGCGCCTCCACCTCCCCGCCCAGCCGCTGCTCCTCCTCCGCCAAGGCCTGGAGCTGGCTGGCGACGCGCTCGGTGGCGAGGGCCTGGTCGCGGCGCTGGGCCTGCAGCGCATCGCGCTGGCGACGGGCCTCCAGCAGCTGGCGGTCGGCGGCCTCGAGATCGGCCTGCAAGCTCTGCCAACGGGCGCTGTCGCCGCCGCCGTCGCTGGCGGCGCTCTCCTGCGCCTGCAGCACCGCCAGGGCGGACTCCAGCGGGCCGATCTCCGCCTGCAGCCGCTCAGAGCGGCCTTGGCCCTCCGCCAGGGCCCGCTCGATCGCGGCGCGGCGCTCCAGCAGCTGTTGGCGGCGCTGGCGCCGCGGCGCCAACTCCCGATCCAGCGAGCGCCGTTCCGCATCAAGGGCCGCCAGCTGGCGCTGCTGGCCATCGAGCTCCGGCCGGCTGTGCTCCAAGCGGGTCGTCAGGTCGGCCTCGGCGCGGCGGCAGGCCAGCAGCGCCTCGCCCAGCTCCAGCAGACGGCGCCGCAGGGGTTCGGCCTCATCTTGCTCTTGGCTGCTGCCGAAGCTCAGCTGGCCGGCCCGGGGCTGCAGGCTGCCGCCGGTCATGGCGCCGCTCTTCTCCAGCAGTTCGCCCTCCAGGGTCACGGCGCGGCAGCGGCCCAGTTCGCGCCGGGCCGTGGCCAGGTCGCGGAACACCAACGTGTCGCCGAACACGTAGCGGAACACCTCCGCATACACCGGCTCATGGCGCACCAGATCAACGGCCCGGCCCACCAGGCCGGTGGCCTCGCCGCTGGCGCGCTGCAACGCGGCGGCGCCGGAGCTGGAGCCGGAGCCTGGGCTGGAGCCTCCGCCGCGGATGCGATTGAGGGGCAAGAAGGTGAGGCGTCCGGCCCGGCGGCTCTTGAGCAGCTCAATGGCCCGGGCGGCGATGCCATCGTGATCTACCACCACCTGGCCGAGGCGGGCGCCAGCCGCCACCTCCAAGGCCAGCCGGTGGAGCTCCTGCACCTCCCCCAGCTGGGCCACCGGGCCGTGGATGCCCTCCAGGCCCGCCTCCAGCAGCAACCTCAGGGCGCCGGTGCCGCGGCTTTCCTGCAGGGTTTCGCGGCGGCTGTCCAGCCGGGCGATCTCCCGCTCCAGGTTGGTCTGCTCCTGCTCCAGGCGGCGGCGGGTGCGCTGCTGCAACACCAGCTCCTCGGCCCGCTCCTGCAGCTGGCGCTGTCCCGCCTCCACCGCGCCTGCCAGCTGCAGCCGCTCCGCCTCCAGATCGGCGCAACGCCGCTCCAAGGTGGCGCCGGCCTGGTCCTCCTCGCTGGTTTCCGTCTCCAGCTCCGCCAGCCGCTGTTGCTCCTGGCGTTGCCGTTCCGCCAGCTGCTGTTGTTCCGCCAGCCGCGGCCCCAGCTCCGCCTGCAGCCGCTGGCGCTCGGCGCTGCGCTGCTGCTGCTGCTCCAACCAGGTGCCGGAGCGGCCCGCCACCTCCCCCAGCCGGCGGCGCGACAGCTCCACCGCCGCCTCCGCCTGGCCGCAGTCCCGCTCCGCCGCCTCCAGGGCGTCGTCGTCGCCGCTTTGCAAGGCCTGGCGCTGTTGCTGCAGCTCCTGGCGGCGGCCGGCCAATCCTTCGCGGCGGCGTTGCAGCTCCTCGGCCTGCCGCTGGTGCTTCTCCCCCTGCCGCGCCAGCTCCCGACCGCTGGCCTCCAAGCCCGCCAGTTCCGCCTGCACCGCCAGCAGCTGGTCTTCTCCCAGCTCACGCACCTCCGCTTGCAGGCGCTCAAGGGCGGCGGCCGCCTGGGCGCTATCGCTTTCGGCGGCGGCGATCGCCTGGCGCTCCCGCTCTTGCCGCCCCTGCAGCTCAGACGAGCGCTGGGCCAGCTGGCTGAGCTTCTCCGCCAGTTCCTCCACCGCTAGCACCTGCTCCTGCTGCCGGCCGAGCTGTAAGCGCTGGCGCAACTCCTGATAGCTGCGCGCCCGGGCGCAATCCTTCTCCAACTTCTGGCGACCCACCAGCAGCTCCTGCTCCACGATGCGGCAGCGCTCCTGGCGGTCCTGCACCTCATCGAGCTTGCCCCGGGTCTGGTCGATGCGGGAGTCGAACAGGGCCACGCCGGCCAGTTCATCGATGATGCCGCGCCGCTCCTTGGCGCTCATCGACACGATGCGGGTGACATCGCCCTGCATCACCACATTGCTGCCCTCCGGGTCCACCCGCAGGCGGCGCAGCTGGGTTTGCAGCTGCTGCAGGTTGCAGGTCACGCCATCGGCGCTGTAGGTGCTGCTGTAGGTGCCGCCCGGCGCCACCCGCAGGCGCCGCGTCACGCTCCACTGGCGTTGTCCCGGCTGGATCCAGGGACCTTCCGCCACCGCCTCCAGACCGGCCTCGGCGGCATCGGGGCTCCAATCGCCCAGGTCGAAATGCACGGTGACCGATGCCTCCGCCGCCTTGCCTTGGCGCAGCACGGCGCTGTTGATCAGATCGGGCAAGCGTTCGGCGCGCATGCCGCGGCTGCTGGCCAGGCCGAGGCAGAACAGCACCGCGTCGAGAATGTTGCTCTTGCCCGAGCCGTTCGGGCCCGTCACCACAGTGAAGCCTTGTTCGAGCGGGATCTCGATCGAGCCGCCGAACGACTTGAAATGGGTGAGCTCGACCTGATTGATGTGAACCAACAGGCCCGCGTGCCGGGCCGGCTGAATGTAGCGAAGCTGCTGACGTTGCCAAGAGGCCTCCCTAGCTTGAGCTTGAGATCCCTCTGCCAACGCCATGGACCCGGAGACCGCCACCGGCCCGTCGAGCGCCGAGCCCGCCCAGCCCCTCGTCGAAGCCACCCGGCAAGGGGAGCCCAGCACGCCCACCACCCCGCTGCAGGTGCTGTTCCGCGAGCGCTTTGAGAGCCTGCTGCCCACGATCCAGCGCGAATGGCCTGAGGTGGCGCGCCACACGCTGGAATCCACCCGCGGCAGCTTGGATCACGTGGTGGAGGTGATCAGCCGCCAAACCGGCACGGCCACCAGCGGCGTGAAGGAGCAACTGCTGGAGCTATTGCACAGCACCGGCCAGCGGGCCGGCCATGTGGCTGAATCGCTCAAGCCCCTGGAGGACCAGCTGGAGCGCCTGCTGGATGAGCTGAACAGCACCCTGCGGCCCAAGATCGAGAAGCCGGTGCGGGAGAAGCCGCTGTTGGCTCTCGCCGCCGCCGCCGGCGTGGGGCTGATCCTTGGCCTGCTGCTCGCCCCCGGGCGCCGCTCGCAATGAAGTTCTCGGCGATGGCGCGCGTCACCGCCCTGATGGGGTCGGTGATGGACCTGCATGTGCGCCTGGCGCTCCAGGAGGTGAGCAAGGAGAAGCGGCGGGTCATCGGCGGCGGCGTCTTCCTGGCCATCGGGGCCGGACTGGCGAGCATGGCCTGCATGGCCTTGCAGCTGGCGTTGATCCTCTGGATTCGGGAGCGCTATGGCCTCAGCTGGTTGCACACCGCCTTGGTGGTCACGGCGCTCAACGCAGTGCTGGCCACGATTTGCCTGCGGGTAGGGGGCAAACTGCTCAAGGGCCCCTTCCTGCCCGAAACCACCGCCGGGCTAAGGCGCACCACCCAGGCGATCACGGGGCGCTTGTCCTGAGGGGCGGGAGCGGGCAGCTGCCTGGCTGCTGACCTGCGGGATCCGGCCGTGGCGGTACTGCCGGCCACGGCCGCAGACCGCCCTTTCCTCCAGCGCCGCCTGCCCCGTCAACGCGAGAGGAGAACACCACAAGAGAGGGCCAGCGCCCGCAAGACGCCGGTCTTCTTTCTAAAATGCATAAATCTGCATAGCCATGCCCGGTGCGCACCACGTTGGATCTCGACGCCGACCTGCTGGCGGAGGCCAAGGCCCTGGCCGCTCGAGAGCGCCTCACCCTCACCCGGCTCATCGAGGAAGGTCTGGCCATGCGCCTCAGGCGGGCCGTCGGCGTCGCGGCCACCAAGCCCCGCCCCCACCTACCGGTGCATGCGGGCCGCGGCGGGTTGACGACCGCCGTGACGGATCCGAGCCGCACTGTCGCGCTGCTGGATGCGGCCGATGGCCTTCAGCCCTGATGACGCCGGACGTGAATGTGCTGGTGGCGGCCTCCCGCGACGACCATCCGCATCACAGGGTGGCGAAACGCTGGTTGGAGGACGCCCTGGACGCCTGCTCTCTGGGCCAGCGGCTTGCGCTACTGCCGATGGTGGCGGCCGGCTTCCTACGCTTAGTGACCCATGCGCGCGTGTTCGTGGAGCCCACGCCCTTGGAGGGGGCCCAAGAGTTCTTGACGGCCCTCCTGGCCATGGAGGGGGTCCAATTGCTTTCGCTCTCCGGTGAGTGGCCCCTGCTGGAGAGCCTATGCCGTGAGCATCAGTTGGTGGGAAATGCCATCAGCGATGGCTGGATCGCCGCCGCGGTGCTTGCGCGCCGGGAAACCTTGGTGACGTTTGATCGGGATTTCGTGGCCTTGCTGCCGCGACGGCAGTTGCTGTTGCTGGAAGGTTGAAGGATTGGGCATCGGCAGGAGTGTTCGCCCGCCCGATGTCGAGGATCGCGGCCAGCATGCAGTCTTGATTCCGTTGTCCACAGGTTGCTGCGCCGCTGATTCTCCATAGTGCAGCTTCAGAATCCGCCCAGGCGGAGTACCAGAATTCGAAGAACTGGTCGGTCATTCCAGGCACTCTAGTTTTGGCCCTCAGCCGATGAAGGTGTTCCTTTCGTCGACCGCGCAGGATCTCACGGTCTACAGGCAGGTGGCGGACGACACGATCCTGCGGTTGTCGCAACAGGCAGTGGTCATGGAGCGCTTCGGGCCGCTGCCGGGCGCCCCGCTGGGCGAATGCGAGCGCATGGCCCGCGAAAGCGATGTGGTGGTGTGCGTTGTGGCGCATCGCTCCACTTCCGCGGCCGGGAGGCGCTCCTCGCGGAGCTGAACGGCTGGGTGAGCGATCTGGCCTCGCCGCTTTCAGCACAACGGGCCGGCCCGAGGATCTCGCCCCGGCGCTGGTGCTGAAGGAGCGATCGATTCTCGCCAACGAGCTGGCCCTGTTTGCCCTCAAGCTTGGACGGCTTGTGGAGGCACGGGTGATCCGACTGCTTGACGAGGCGTGGCCTGAGTTGCTGGTCAAGCCCGTGGAAACATCGATTGTACTCAACAACTCAAGCGAATTGGCATTCGCTCTCGGGCACTTGATCGAGGCCCAAGCGTTCGCCGATGCGGCCCATGCCGAGACCGAGAAGACGACGGAAAATGTTGTGAATTCAATGTCCCTTGGCCACCGTGCCGCTGCCGCCCATGGTCTCGGTGACATCGCCGCGGCACGCGCCGACTTCGCTGCGGGTATTGATCTGATGATGGGAGAAACTCTATACCCATATCTTGACTGGCTTCATGGTCGACATCTTCTAGACCTCGGCGACCCCGCCTCCGCCCGTACCCTCGCCGACCGCGGCCTGACAACAGCGCTGCGCAACTACTCGAACTTCCAATCTCCCCGGTTTCACGCCCTCCTCGCCCGCATCGATCTCGCCGAGGGCAACAACCCCACCCCTCACCTTGAGGCGATCCGCTCCTGGACATCCCGCACCGGCGATATGGAATGGGTCGTGTCCGCGCACCTTCTGGCCGCCCGCCACCGGCTCGCCCAAGGCGACAGCCAGGCGGCCCTCGCCGAGGCCGAGAGCGGCTTGCTCCACGCCAGCAGCTGCGGCTACGGGCTGCTGCGCATCGAGCTGCTGATCGCCCTCGCCCGCATCCGCCTCGCCCTGCCCGATGCCCCAGGCGCCATCCAGGCCGCCCGCGAAGCGCTCGATCGGGCCAGCCATCCGGACTGCCGCTATGCCTGGGGCGAAGCCGATGCGGCCCAGGTCTGGGGCGAGGCCTTCTTCTCCAATCACGAAACAACCCTCGCCCAGCGCGCCTTGAGCGCGCCTTAGAGGTGCGCCGGCGCATTGAACATCCGGGCGCATCGGAAACCGAAAACTGGCTGCAGCGCCTCAGCTGAGCTCGCTCTTTCCGGTAGCGCCCGGAGGGTTGCTACAGCAACGAGTTCTGATGCCGTCGCCCGCGTCGCGATTGAATGGCGGTAGAGATGGGCGTCCCTTTCTGAAGCGCAGTCAAGGAAGTGCCAACCCGTGAATCGCAGTGACGGCCATGGATCCCTTCCCTGCACAACACAAGCCCCTTGGCAGGTCCCTTCCCGATGGATGGTAGGCAGGGTGTCCTGCTTGACGTCGCGCCATCGCGTCCGTAGACTGCCAGAAACTCTTAACCCATTCTTTGGTCATGAGCTTTGTTGCACCTGGATTGCAATCTGAGTCCTCTTCTTCGTGGTCCCAGGTCAAGTCTGCTTCCCCTGCTTGGCTTCCTGGAGCAGCTGCTTCAATCACCGCAATCTCTGTATTGTTCTGCTGGGATTCTGCGGTCCGACAGGCCAGTGCTTTGGCCCTTGATGTTGTCGGCCACAACGTCCTTGTCGAAGACATGAAGCTAGTGGATGGTCTTTCTTTTGTTCCCCAGGGCACCTACACAATATCTTCCATGCCCTTCACCCCTTCGCGTGCCTATCCGGACTCCATTAACTTTCAGGCTCGCGTGCATGTTAAAAATAACACTTCGCGAACCCTTAATATCGCCAAAGTTGTCTTTGATGTTTACTCCACTGACTCCCTTACTCTTCACAAGCACTATGTAGGCAGGGTCACGCGCCACATCCCCCGCAAGATTCAGAATCTGCTCCATCTGCGGCCTGGGCAGGAGCTTTCCTCGCCACCAAACGCCGCCAGTCTCAGGATCCACTTGCCATACGCATCGATCTTCGACGCCACCGCTTTGGCGCCGCTCGGCTCAGCTTCCGTCGCTTCCGATCAGGAGTGGGATCTTGCAGGCATGTCAGAAGAATTTGTGGACAACGCCATGCTGACTGCGACTGAAGCTGAGCGAACTCTTGGATTCAGCTTGGGGAATGTGGAAGTGAATGGTGAGCCGCCAGTGGAAGTTCCTGCTCCCCCGCTATTTCTTGCTCCCGTTGTTGCCGCTCGCTTCGCGGCCAGGCTGCGCCGTCGCAGAATGGCTGGGCTTGCTGTCTGAACCATGGTGTGCTGTAACAGCAGCTCGGCGTTGCCCAGTCGTTGACAGAGGTTGTCTGGACCAGCGGTAGTTACACTGTTCACACGAACGGTGCCAGCAATGCCAGCAGCGCGCTGATCGAGCCTATGGATCACCTTGGTTACCTCCCGTGCCGAAGCTGCTGGCGTTTTCAGGCTCAGCGGCAGGTACGGCTTAGGTGGCGAAACCGATTCCCAGATCCTGCCCGTCTCTGATTGGCAACTCTGCAGTCACAGTGCTGAATCGATCTTAGATCATCACCTGACGCTCCATGGTATTCCGTTCATCCCTGCCTTTCTGGGGTGAGGCGATAGGGATGGCCATGCAATGGAGGGGGGTTGCCTATGTCGCACAGCACCCCCCCCCGGCCTGGCAAGCTCCCTGGTTTTCCAAGGCCTGATGCGCGTGCGCGATCCAGTGATGGAAATGGGCTGCTTCAGCGAGCCTCTTGTCCTGATGGTTGACGGTGATGTGCAGCTGCTGGTGGGCAACGGCTGCTGCGCCGCTCCGACAGCTTCAGCGGCTCCCTGCTCTCCTGGCAGCCGCAGGCCGCGGCGGATGCGGCCAGATCCGCCTCAACGTTCGTGATCAGACTCCTGAGATCATCCAGCCCTCCGCCGCTCATGGCGGCAGGAGCGAGCAGGGAAACCCGCCGCAGGGGGTCCGCGTGGGAGGAAGGATTCTGATGACGCCCCAGTACACAATCAATCCAGAGGCTACGGCCATTCGGCTGCCGCAGACCCAGGACGAAACCAAGTAAGAAGGTTGACAGAAGAAGGGCCACCAAGCAGCAGCGGCACATGCGGTATGAATAACACGGTGATCAGCGAAAACATCAGGTACCGCTTCAATGAGTGCCCAATCCCATCATCAGGCCACTGGTGTAAACAAATCGGCAGACCACCACACTCAGCAGAAAGTCGACGCCCTCCAGGGGTGAATCGGAGCCGCCCCTAGCGGTTGCCTAGCTAATCCCGCAGCCCATCAGGCCGAGGCTGATCAGCAGCGCGCTGGCCCGGATCATCCAGAGCCACCAACGCCAGGCAGGCGAACTTCCGGTACTCCTCAATCGCGCCCATCAGATGGGTCGGAATGCCGTTCTCATGGCTGGGAGCATCCAGTGCGTAGGCACAGATCTGTTGATAGAGATCCAGCCGTTTCGCCAGCATGGGGCCTTAATCAGGTGTTGCTATTGACCCTGTCTGCCGGCCAGAGGATTTGTCAATCCTGGCCAGGTGGAAGGCTTTGGAAGACGCTGGAACCCGCCACCTTTCCGCCGTAAATCGGATAGGCTTTTCTCGGCGACAACGTTCCCATCCCCGCCACCCCCGTCTGCAGCGATGAGCTGGACAGCATTTCTGCAGACCCTGGGCGAGCGACAGGACTATGCCCTCACCCCCCATGAGTTGGAGGTGATTCTTTGTCTGAACGAGGAGCCCGGCCAGAGCAAGCAGCAGCTGCTGGAGGCCTGTCAGCGCCGCCAGGGTCCGATTGAGGAGGAGGCTTTCACCCAGCGGCTGCGGACCATCTACCGCAAGTTCAAGATCAGCGGCCGGGGCTACAAGCTGCCGCAGTTGCAGCGTTTCCTGGTGCAGCAGTATCAGCAGAGTGGGCCGGGTCTGTCCCGGTTTGGCCTCAGTCGAATCCACGCCGCTTTCCCCACCGATACCTTCGCCGCCGCCCTGGAGCGGCTCATCCACGACCAGGAGCAAGCCCAGCCGGAAGACCAGAAGGAGGTGGCCATCCTGCAGACCTTTGCGCCCAACTTGGAGCACTACCGCACCCACCTCAGCCGCTGCCTGAAGGCCGGGGTGCGGGTGCGCATCCTGCTGGCCTGGCCCTATTCGCAGGCTGCAGGGCTGCGGGAGGAGGTGCTGAAGCGCTACGCGGCCGAGCCGATGGCGGAGGATTTCGCCATCCAGGGCAGCGTGATTGGCAATCTGGAAACCCTGGAGACCACGATCCGCGCCAGCGGCTGCCCCACCAATCTGGAGATCCGGCTGTACGACACCCTGCCCTCCCTTTCCCTCTACCGCGCCGGCTCCACCCTGCTGGCGGCGCCGTTCCTGCACGGGGCCCTGGCGATCCACACCTTTCAGTTGGAGCTCGATCTGCGCGCGAGCGATGCGCTGCTCACCGGCACCCTGTTGAACGACTTCGAGCGGATGTGGACTGTGGCGCGCCCGTTCCTGCCCGCACCTGATCGGAACTGGCGGAATGAGTTGAAGATTTTGTTCACCGATTGATCCGCGGCACCGTCTCCCTCAGCAACCCAACCCGGCCCAAGCTGGCGCCGCTGGAGTTGTCGGCCATGGCGGACAGCGGGGCGGTGCATCTCTGCATTCCCGAGCACCTGGCCATTCTGCTGAGGCTGGCTGAACTGGAGCGGCGGCAGGTGCTGCTGGGGGCATTCCGATGGAGGACATGGACCTGGTACTGCGGCCCCAGTTGCAGAGCCTGGTTGGGAACACCGAGAGCCCCAAAATTCCGATCAGTGGGACGAAGTGCGCCAGCGAATATATCCAAGCAGTCGATGAAGACATGCAAGGTATGGCATCCAAATGTACGGACTAATGGCAAATAGTATGGCTGTTGCGGGATGTCACTTCCAGGCGTTCATGGCATGAATGGCGGCTCCACCTGCCAAGGCAATGGGGGGTTGACGGCAGAACAGCGTTGCAATTGCGACCACCGCCCAAAATAAACCAAAGCTATTCTTGATGCCCTCAACGCCGGCCACGAGCACGGCGATGTAGAGGCACCAGGCCATGCTGACTCCAAGGATCAAGTGCCATGCTCCTGTTCGAAGGGAATAGGAGATTAAAGCAAGAGTTGAGTGCAATAGTTTTGACCAGACGACAGATAACTTCATGGCGTTGTCCTGATGAAGGATGCCCATGTGCCGGCTTTAAGGCGCCTGCTGGCAGCGCAACACCAGCGCTGTGGGGTGATTGTCTTGCAGCTGCGCCGCCTGCTGCCGGTTGCCATCGCCCGCCGAGCTGGCCAGGCCCAGGGCGCTGGCGGCGGGCAGCCCATCGCTTTGCTGTTTGCCAAATACGCTGTAGAGAATCACCGGTTGAAACCGTTCGATTCCAAGCCTGTCCCGCAGCACCAGCTGCCGATAGCGATGCAGCAACGCCTCCTGCTGGCTTTCGCTGCAGAATCGCCGTTCAATCACCAGGGGGCGCACCGGAATCGGCGCCACCAGCGCGATTCCGCTAGCCAGCAGCAACTGGCCGAGCCAGCCTCCAATCAGAAGTCGGCTAGCCAGGGGTGAGAGGGATGTCGCCATGGTGGCCTCGCGATTAAAGGGTGGTCTGGAATAGGTCGTTGATCAGGGGCAGGATCCGTTTGGGGTCGCCGCGGTAGACCGTGCCCTCGCGGATGGTGGCGATGTCGCGCAGTTCTCCGTCGTTGACATCGCCATAGGCAATCGGGGTGATCGTGATGTCGCTGTTTTCGATCACGCTTCTGAGATCCCCCAGTTGCAGCCCCTTGGTGGCCAGCCCGTCGCTGAGCACCAGCAGATGGAAGCGACCGTTCGGATCGCGGCGGCGCGCCTGCATCAGATCGTGCAAGGCCACGGCCAAGCCGTCATACAGGGCGGTGGTGCCATTGGCCTGCAGCCCCTGCACCGTGGCCAGCAATCGCGCTCGGCTGTTGGCGTCGTAGGGCTGCAGGGGCATCAGCCGTGTCGGTTTGTCGCTGAAGCTGATCAGTCCCACCTGGTTGCCGCTGTTGATCGCCCCGCTGGCCACGATCACAGCCCGCTTGAGCTGGGAGAGGCGGTTGTCCTCGTTCATCGAGCCGCTCACATCCACCAGCAGCTGTAGGTACACCGTGCGACCGCCATCCTTGCGCTGCTTCCAGAGCCGCTGCACCTTCCTCAGCAGCTCGCCATCCGCGCGGGGCGGGCGAGCTCCATCGGGGACTGGGCTGGGCTGGCCGAAGTCCTGGCTGCGGGCGAGCGTCTGCAGGGGGGAGGAGGTCACGAAGCGGCCGAAGCGCTCCAGCGCCTGCCGCTCCGCCCCCGTGGTCCATGGCAACGCCACCAGCGGTGAGCCCTGCTCGGCGCCGAAGGGAACCGCCACCAGATCCCCAAAGCCAGGCTCCCGTTGCAGTTGCCGGTAGCTCTGCTCCGCCATCACCGCCGCATCGAGGGCCTCGGGCCGGCGCTTCCAGATCTCGATCTGCTCGATGTAGGTGGGGTCGATCCTGCTCACCCGTTGCTGGAACAGCTCCAGGGATCGCTGGATCGAGCCCCGCTCCAGCTCCGCCGCCTGCAGCGCTCCCCCTTGGCTCGCATGGCCGGCGGTGGTCCACAGCAGCGTGTGCATGAAATCCAGGCCGGGGGAACACAGGTAGGGATTGCAGGTGCCCATGCGCAGCTGACCCGCCAGGGTGCGCTCCATCACCGGCCCGAACGC
>Ga0315903_10003835_pt1 | contig 20516 bp, 13 predicted proteins | sample LakEriMetagenome_7_FD_203524 | JGI IMG/M metagenome (GOLD analysis project Ga0315903, IMG submission 203524) | Freshwater fungal communities from buoy surface, Lake Erie, Ohio, United States - Buoy 2 MA119 | ecosystem: Environmental > Aquatic > Freshwater > Lake | place: USA: Lake Erie, Ohio... | reverse complement strand
AGAATATAATTTCAGACTCCACTGGTGGTGGGGTTCTATCTACTGTACCCGAGGTTTTGGGCAATCAAATTGTCTTTGAGCAGGAGTATGGCATATCTACACACCCATCCAGTTTTGCATCCAATGGCGGTGATATGTATTTTACAGATGTAAAAAGAGGGGTTGTAATTAAGATGCAAAACGGTCAAATGAATCCCATTTCAGACATAGGAATGAGGAGTTATTTTAGAGATTTGTTTAGAAAGATGGATCAGAGGTTTGTCATTGGGCAATATGATCCTTATTCTAAGGAGTATGTTTTGCATGTGGAAGATCCTCCCTCTACTATATATAAAACCATTGACTGTGGCACTAACAATACATACCGATTATCTAATGCAACCAAGTATGTAATTACTGTAAATATTGGAGGTAGGGGGTCTTCGATTTCTACTGGAATTAGGTGGAACGCTTCACTGGGTATAACCACTGGGTTTGTTCAGGCGAAAGGATATTATAATGGGGTTGAAGTCTTTTCAGTTGCGATGGATTTTAACACAAATACGGCTTTTAACTTCTCCAGAACTACTACTATCCCGACATATACAATAGAACTTACATCTGTTACTGGAGAGCCGATGATAGACATCTCTCCTTTCTGCCCTACAAATCCTATTGTGACGATGACATGTATTAGCATCGCATCTCCTGATTTCCTTAATAGGGGTAGGTCATTTGCATTTAATCAATCTGCTGTAAATACACCGGATATATATAGCTCTTCTCATTATGTGAATGAAGGCAATGAAATCCCTGTTACATTCACTGAATACTTCCCAACGATTAACAACGCAAGTAATCAATGGGTTTCTATACCTGTTGAAAAGGGGCTTGGGGCGTTTATAGATCAACAGGTAAGGATGTATGCAGTCCAAAAGGGCAATGTCGACATAAATGTCAATAGGCCTATTTTAAGGGTGTTATACACAAATACTGCTTACACGCAATCTAACATAGCGACAATAATCACGTCGTCTACCATAGTTACCGGGTCATTGCTAACGGCGAATAGTCCATACGCCCCATTAAACGGCATAGTTGGAACGAATAATATAGGCGTTTCTAATTTGGCTCATCTGTATTTAATATGGGATTATAGAATTAGAAATAATGTCGCGGGACTATGCAGTGAATCTACCTTTGATGCATCTTGCTGCAACTGCTATACAACTGCTCAGCAGCTATGTAGCTCATGTAGTGAAGTGGAGGCATCTGGCGTATTTCTTACTGTTCAGGCAGCGATGAGTGCACAGATAATTATGACCTTGTATTCAAGTAATGGGACAAATGTAGGGTCTAGATTTTTTTATGATGCTGGATGTTCGTTTCCCGCTTACGAAGGATTTTATAGAACAACGTCAACGGCGGGTGTTCAGGTTAATTCATCAGGTTTTGTTGTAGCAACTATTCCATATGCCTTATAGTAATTTTTTTATAGATTCAAGTTCCATTAAAACTGCATACGCAGCGTATGCGGATATAAACATGACAACGCCTGCGCCTGATGGGTGGTATTCAAACTGCGGCGTGTCTAGACAGCAATCTGGCGGCAGATTTGTAACACCAGGGCTTTCTTGTGAAGATGCATCATGCGTATTGCAATGCGCTGTTACGGGTGGAGTTTCCGTTGTCTTTAATGCGGCTGCGGGCCCGAGATGGTATAAATATGATATTGATTTAGGGACTGCAACAGGAGCCGTTAGGATTGATATGGTTCGTAGCGGCGCGAACGGCACTGAATTTGGAATGATATATGAGTTGGGGGATAAAGTATATCCAGATATATTGCCATCGGGATATCAACCTGACTTTTTGCGCTCTGTTCAAAGGTCATACAACGGCATTGGTGCGGTTAACTTTACGAACATTCTTATTACAACAGGGGGTGGAAGTTGCGCCCCATTGGCGGGTACAAACATCAATGTGTATAAAAGAAATGCCACTGGTGTATTTGCTTCCGGGGGGTTGACACAAAGATACAGGGGACCATTGATGTCAAATAGTCCAGTATTGACTACTAATCCTATAGTTCAATATATTCCTAAGGCTGATTCATATTACAATATATTAAATGTAAATCTTATTCAGTTTTGCGCTACGGCTTCGTCTAATTGGACTATAAGGACCTATTGTCCTGTTAAGCTACAGTTTTATAAGAGAAGCGTCGCCTTCTCAACACCAATTAGTGCTGGGAGTTGCGCGACTATTGTCACTAATAATTTGTGGTATTTAGGCAGGGTGAGAAACCCAGACCCAACATGGCCTAATGCCCCTCAAGTTGATGATTTCGCTTTTGCAGATGAAAATTCCGTGAATTTTTTACCGGATGGATTTTATAAAGTTCCGACACAAAATGTTTCTGGGAATAACCCTCATCAAATAGAAGTTGTCAATGGAATAATCAGAAGTTCTCAAATATGCACTTAATATGACGATATCATTTAGCGAGTCCACACAAGGGTGGTCTTCATTTTATTCTTACGACCCAGAGTGGCTTCTTGGTCTAAATAATTTCTTCTACTCTTTCAAGCGAGGAAACCTATGGAAGCATAATTCAATTGCTGTTCCTGTGTGTAATTTTTATTCGACTCAAAATAATGCGGTTGTTGAGTTTAGTGTAAATAAAGAGCCAACTGTGAATAAATTATTCAAAGCCATAAGCCTAGATAGTAATCAGCCGTGGTCGGCCAGCATTGAAACTGATGTAGCAAATCAAATTGGATCCGTGGGCACGACTCAATATGAGTTAAAGGAAAATATGTACTTTTCCAATATAGTATTCACTGATCCAAATCCATCCGTTAACAGCAGGTCAGTTGTTGGTATAGGGAATGTATTAATCCCTATAACTGGAACTGGCGTAGACAGGACATTTACATTTCAAGCACCTGTGTCTAATTCGGTAAATATAGGAGATAGAATAGCGGTTTTATCTGGAGGATCTTTATTAATTAATGGAGGAACTGTACAGTCTATATCATCTGACAGAACACAGATAAGTACCACTGGCGCCACAGTTGCTATAGGATCAAGTTTCCATATAGTGGCAATAAAATCCGCTGTAGCGGAGTCTTATGGATTATTAGGCTCTTATGCAAAGGTGACGCTAACAAGTAGTACCACTTCTGCATCTGAGGTGTTTTCTGTTGAACTTGATGTAATGAAGTCATTCCCGTGATAGTAGTGCCTATGCGAGATGGGGACTATGAGTCTTTGCTGACGCCATGGTGGAAGGACTGGGGTTGGGTGCCACCGGCTAAGGACTATTTGCCAAATACCGGGTTTATCCTTTATGACGAAGACACGCCGGTATGTGCTGCATTCCTGTATATGACTAACTCGAAGGTGGCATGGATTGAATGGCTTGTGTCTAACAAGAGTTACAGAAAAAAACCAGGGAGACGCGAAGGTATATTATTTTTGCTAAGTTATATGATTGAGGTCGCTAAGCAGTCTGGATACACTTACATCACCGCTATCGCAGAGAATCAGCATGCCATAAACATATACGAAACACTAGGATTCATTTCAGATAAAGGGAAGTCACAAACACTTATATTATGGCAATAGCAACGGCAACAGCAATATCATTAGGTATAGCCGCAGCGGGAACAGCAGGCTCATTCGCACAAGCATCGAAGCAATCTAAATTGGCCAAACAAGCGAAGGCTGATGCTCAGAAATATGTCGAAGAGGCCAAGCGTCAGGCTAGTATTAACTACATGGATGAGTTGGCATTAGCCAAGGAGCCTTATGATATACAACAGAGAGCGTTGCAACAGCAGGGTGCTGACATTATGCAACAAGCTGCCGAGGGTGAAACCCGTGGCGTGGGTGCTGCTGCTAGTCGCATTATGGCTGCGCAGACACAGGCGCAGGAGCAGCAGAGAGCGCAGATGGCTGCCGACATCCAAGCCCTTGAGATGACCAAGAGGCAGGAAGACGCTCGTATCGCCCAGTCGTTGGCGGGCATATCGTTAGGTGAGGCAACTGGGGCGCAGATGGCAGCTCGTGACGCGGAAAGAGCCAGGACTGCTGCTATTCAATCTGGAATTGAAGGCTTGTCTAGTATGGCTATGATTGGCTTAGAGGCTTCGAGTCCGCTATATTCAGATCAGGGGAAGAAAGGGCCAATAGGTGGCAAGGTTGCCGAAGGGGCTGGGGGACTACAAACATTTAGACCCGGGTATACTCCTGGCGGACGCATGGATCGAAGAGACTATAGACGGCAAGCTAGGGCAAATATGATGAATGACAATCTTTCTACGCGTTTAAGCGGTGTTCTTGCTCCTGGTGAAGAAGTCGGAAGTGAAATATACGGAAGTGAAATGTGGGGCTCTTTTGGATTTTAACAAATAAATAACGCGTTGATTTATGTCATACTATGGATATGTAGAGAGGAAGCCTGAAGATGTGCAGGTAAACTGGGGAGAGATATCCCAAGGGATAGTCAAGTCTGTGCAGGACTGGGAGAAGGGCAGGGAAGACCTTAGGGAGAAGCTGGATAAGGAAACCAGAGAAACGCAGAAGGCAATATCTGAAATTCCGGAAACTAAAAGTGAGCCGATTCAGACGTGGATTCTCGACACAGCAACCACGGCTTCCGAAAGATTGGCTGAATTGAATAGAAAGCTGAAGAGTAATCAGATTACCCCTCGTAATTACAATTCATTGAGGTCAAACATAATGTCTGATGTCACTGGCGTGTATGCATTCGCAAAGGCTTACGATCAGGGATATGCCGCTAAACTTCAGCGCGTATCTGATGGTAAGGCGGGGTATGTAGAAAGGAAAACTGCTGAAGATACAGAGAATTTCATAGGCAATAGTTTAAGTGATTTGACGCCATTTATAGATGAAACTGGCACTTTGATGTATAAAAAGCCCGATGGCAGCTCAATGAGTTATAGGCAGATAGTAAAAAACTCTTCTATAAAGCAGGATAATAAAAATGCAGTTTTAAACATCACGAAGTATGCTCAATCAATGAAGGCTCATGAGGTTCGGCAACCGGATGGCAGCTACAAGTCATCCCCTTCGCTTAATGAAGATGCCAAAAGAGCCATAGATTCTTATGCGGCTCAGTTTCTTATCAATCCAAACGATGTCGCGGACATATTATTTGATGCTGGCAAAAGAGAGGGATTTGAAATTAAGGATGGGAATGTCGTGATAACCGACAAAGATCGTCAAGATGCAAAGCAGGTGTTGATTGATGCGGCATATGGTACTTTCGGTATGCAAGTGACTCCTGCCCCTAGGGAATCGATAGCATCTAGCGGATCTAGCGGGGATAAGCCGGATAAGCCGACGGAAGCTGATGAAAAGGCGATAAGATATGGACAGGCTTTAAGAACGCTTAATAACCCTGCCGATAAAACTACGCTTTCCGAAACGATAGGCATGCCGAAGGGGACGTATGATGGAACGAACAAAGTGCTTACTACGTATGATAAAGATGGGAAGAAATATGTCACTCGGTTTAACAGCGGAGTGGAGGCCATGGATTATCTTATTAGAAAATCAGGATATGATCCGACATATGTAAAGAGAGGGCTTGGGAACGCCAATTCTTTGGGTGGATTTTCTTGGGATTTTTCAGCCAAGCAGGAAACTCCAAAGCCAAAGGTTGTTGATTTAGTAAAGGAAAGTGATGATTTGGAGAATTGGGCATATAAACTAAACGAAAAGGATCCAAATACTAAGGGTAAAATATATTATTCTAAAAATAAGACCATTGTCGTAAAATACCCCGACGGCACTTATGGCGAAAGCGATGACTTGGAAGAAATAAATGAGTACATAACGAAATACAACAGACTAACGAGATAATGGCAAAGCAGCCCACTAAACTACCATCTATTCCTAATCTCAGTCAGCTATCCGAGGCCGGAAGGGCATTGTCACCGCCTGTTGTCAGTGTCCCTATTGACGAGCTGTCTAAAGAAAGATTGCAACCTAAAAAGGAGCCGGTAACAACGCCTCTTGGCAGACCTATAGTTAAGCCATTCGCCCCAGACGTTCAGCAGCGTATTGAGGAGAGGTTATCCGAAGAGGCCGACAAAGAAATAGCGGAAATAGACTACTCCGCAGAGCCTATAGATCGCGCTTATCAAATGGATGTTGAAGAGGAAGGGCTTTTAGATGAGGTGTTGGATGATGCTTTTTTGAAGATGACGGCTCCTGAGCCATTTGTTGAAGACTTAGCGATGGGGGTCAGCTCTCCTGTGAAAAAAAAGCCATCGGCAAAAGACATCACCCGATACTTAAACCTAAACTTAGGGAAGTATGGCATTGTCTTCGATGTAGATGAGTTGAATAATATAGAGGCTAGGGCTGGCGACAAAAGCATAAAAGTTGATTTGAGTAGCGGGTTCTTAAAGTCTTCGGAAGGACAGAGGTCGGAAATAAAGAGACTCAAAGATTTCGTTGTCAAGGAGGCTGTTACCCCTGAAGTTGGGGTATCAATCAGTAACGAAAACCGGATAAAGAATGAGCTCGCACAAGAGCTGGGTGTCAATCAGCGGGAAGCCTATGATGTTTACAATAGGCGCAAGTCAGTCAGAAACTTGATTAAATATATCGAGGAGAATGAGCAGAATGAAAGCGCAATGGCTTCTCTCGAGAAGAAATACAAAAAGGGCAGGTTTGAACTTTTGCAGGATTTGAAAAAAGAGGCAGAGGATATATCGCCAACTGCTGATGCATACGAAAGAGATTATATTTTAGAAGTGGATAAAAGACTTGAAGCTCAGGTCAAGGAGTCCACAGCCCAGGCGATTAAGCTGAGAAATATCGGGGAGTCATTGACAAAGAGTAGTGCAGACAGGTTTAAGGCAGTAACTGGAGTTGACCTAACACCAGATAATGTTAAGAACTTAAAGTTTGCTAACAAAGATCAGTACGATTCGGTGGCAGAGATATTGAATGATTACGCTAAAGGCATCGACGTTCAGAAGCAGGCATTTAATAAATATGAGGATGCCAAAATGTACTTTAATCAAAAGACGAACAAGCAAATCCAAGAGGAAACCGTTGGGTTTATAGAGGGGGTTTCTAATAGCATTAAGAATGCCTATTATAGTACTAAAGGTGCTAAGGAGTATGTCAAGTATGCATCAGGACTGATAACCCAAGAGGAAGCCAATAAAAGGATGGCGTACTATAGCTCAAAGCCGCAGTTGCCGTTGAGCAAGACTCAGTTGATGTTGATGCAGAGAATGGAAGAAGAGGGCACGTTTGATTTTCTCGGATACCTTTCAGATCCTACGGTATTGTTGCCTGCTGCTACCACCTTAGCTGCCGATGCTCTCACTCAGATGATAACGATGACGGGAGGGGAGATGTTGAGTATTCAGGCTGCGGGTGGTGTCATTGGTGCTGGCGTAGGGCTTCTCGTCACCAAGACTCCCGCTGGTGCGGCTGCTGGCTTTAGAACGGGGATGTCTGCTGCGGGTACATTCAACGCATATGTTGGCAATGTCGTTTCTAATGTGGCATTAGAGGTTGGCTTGAATGTCTTTCAGGCAATGAAAGAGAAATACACCCCAGAACAAATACGCAGAGGCGAGTGGGTCAACGATCCCGAAATTGAAGAAAAGGCAATGAAGGGGTTGATTAAGGGCGGTGCTATAGCCGGCACTGAGATTATACTACTGGCTATGCTTGATAAATTCAGGATATCATCCATTGCATCTGCCGCCAACAGGGTGTCTAGAACAGTGGTCAAGAACGCAGCGTTTGAAACTATACAGGAGGGGGGTGGAGAGGCCATAGGGCAGCTTGCTGCATATGGTGAATTGAATGGAAATGAAGTAGTGGCCGAGATGCTTGGTGCCGGGGGGATGGTGGCATCAAACCCATTTGGGTTTTATAGAGAGGTATACATGCAGCTTCGCAACAATTACTACGAGGACCTTGCTGATAATATGTCTAAAAGTAGGGCATTCATCAACAACACTGGAGATGATATCAATAAGGTTCAAGAGTGGACCGGAAACATGAGGAAGCTGGGCAAGATTACCGAGGAAACGGAGCGCAAGATTGTCGAGAACATTGCTGACATCCGTCAGGCTCGCATTGCGCTAAGCAGCCTTGATGACACTGATGCGCAGCGGACTAAGACCATCGAGAAGGGCACGAATACCAAGGCAGAAGACAGGCTCGCTGACCTATATGCCGCCAAGAGGAAGTTAGAGAGAACGCCAGCGCTCAACAAGCCATTGCAGCAGTCGATACAGAATGAAATAGACAGTATTGTGCTGAACAAGAAGGTGCCTAAAGAGGTCCTAAATCTATCGCCAATTATTGGTACTGGACCGGTATACAGGGTTGATGGCGAGTATGTAGGCAAGAGGTATCTTGATATGATAGTGAAACGTATGCCGCCATCGGTTTTGTCTCGCATGAATATTGAGATTGAGAATGACGACGCTATGAGCAGGGCAGTGGCGGAGAAGATTGAAGATGATGTGTCGTTTAATGCGGCAGACTATGGCGATGACAAGATTACGTTCGTGGCTAACGACCTCGATGGACTGCCTCCAAGGTTTAGAGATAAGGCTAATTACAATAATTCAACGCGTAAGTACGAGGTTGAGGTCGACAAGTCGGAATTGGCTAAGCCAAGCAAGGATGTGTCGGATGCTGACTACGAAGCGTTTAAGCAGGGTCAAGTTAACGATGATGTCTTGGCATCTATTGCTGATGATATTAGCGAGGGAAGACGCCCCACTGCTCGACAACTTGAGATATACAATGCCAATAAAGATGCGGTTAATGCTAAAGTTGGCGCTGAGTATACTGTTGTTGACCCGTCTTCAAATTACTTTGGCGCTCTTAGGAAGGTGCAGATGGGTGGAGTGGTGTATGCTAAAAATAAAATCACTGGCAGGGTTTATGAGGTCAAAACGAAAAACGCATTAGACTTAGCGTATAACTCAGGGGCAAGGATAACCGCAGAAAAGCCAGTGCGGAAAGTTTCAGGAGAATTTACAACCCAAATAGCATATGGACAAAAAGCAGCAGAACGAGGTGACGAGAAGTTCATGCTAATAGTTGGCGGACAAGAGGTGTTAAGCCCAGAGGGGGTTGATGAGTTCAAGAAGTTTGCTGCGTCAGTGGCCTCTAGGATTGGCATTAGCGTTGAGTTTATAAACGATGAAAGGGCTTTATTCAAAGGAAAGTACATACCCTCTAAAAAAAGGGCTGTCATTAACTTGGCCTACGCCAATGCTGAGACCGTTTTTCATGAGATACTCGGGCACCCGATCATTGAAGCTATGCGCAATGACCCTGAGTATAGCGAGTTGTATGAAAATTTGAAGAATGAAATAGAGACGACTGAATTGGGGCAAGAGGTATTGAGCAATGTAAAAAATAAGTATAAGTTTGAAGATCCGGATGATTACATTGACGAGGCGATAGTCACATTGCTTGGCATAATGACTGACAAGGTGTTTAAGGAAAAGCAAAACACTAAGTTATTGGGAATGCTTAAGGAGATGCTGAAAAAAATGGCAAGTTTTGTTCAGTCTCTGGTAAAAAATGACTTTATACTTTTGAGCGACATTCCGTCAAACGCCACCATTAAAGATATTGCTACTATAATAGGCGCGTCGGAGTCGAAAATAGTACTGCCAAGCGAAGGACTATCCAAAAGGCTTAGTGGGGATGCGCTCTTAAATGCCCAGGATTTATCTAATGAGCTGCTTGATAATGGTGCCAAAATAGACGCGGATGGCTTAGTGACGGTTTATCATAGAACGACAGATGATAAAAAAGCGCAAATAGAACAATCCGGCATAATGCTTGGATTAGAGGATGGCCTTTTCTTTTCTACGAAAGAAAGTGGACAGGCGGAAGGCTATGGAGATGCTGTGATACAATTAAGGATTCCTATTGAGAAGCTACAACTTGACGATACTTTTGGCGATGAGGCTCATGTCAGAATCCCTACATCCAAGCCAAGGCAATCTGTAGATGTTTCTGCTTATTTGACTCAGCCTACAAGCGAAGAGATAGGCATGCGCGACGGAAGGGAAATGTACCAAGTAGAGGGGTGGCACGGGTCTCCTTACGAATTTGATAAGTTTACAACTGAAAAGATAGGCACGGGAGAAGGAGCGCAGGCATTTGGCTGGGGGCTGTACTTTACGGACTTGAAGAGTATTGCGGAGATGTATGCAAAAAAGCTATCGGGGGACGAGTATTCTTATGATGGAAAATTAATAAGCAAAGATGCCTACAGTTACTTATTTCTTGCGGATGACAGTTATGGAGATAATTTTAACGAAAACACGATAAGGGATATTGCTAAAGTAGCAATAAACAAGATAAAAAAAGAATACATACCTGACTTAAAGGAAATTGCCAAAACGTCTCGCTCTGAAAAACAGAGAAGTGAGATGCCTAATGAAATAAAAAAACTAAAGGGTATTATTAAAGAACTTGAGAACATAATATCTAGCAAGGAAATTAAGTTAGAAAAGAACAAGATGCTCTACAAGGTAACACTCCACAAGGGGAAGACCCCTGACCAATACGATTGGCTGGAGTGGGATAAGCCGATTAGCGATTTAAATAGAAATAAAATTAACTCGCAATTTGAAAAAGAAAATTTACCTAAAGAAGTAAGTGATTCGGGTGCAAATGAAACTATGCGTCTTTTGGGCAAAAAGACAGACTATAAAATATATAGGCCACGACCAATATCAGGCAGTGGAAAAGATTTCTATAATGATTTAACGAAATACTTTTATGAAAGTGGTATAAAAAATCCACAAAAAGAAGCCTCTTTATTTTTACTTCGCGCTGGAATTGACGGCGTAAAATACCCCGCAGAGAGTATAGCACGAGGCGTAACAAGCGATACCGCTAGAGGCTTCAACTATGTTGTGTTTGACGAAAATGCCATTACCATAGATGATCGCACTCAATTTCAAAAGACATCTGAAATGGAAGGGGCATCTCAGGAGTATGTTGAGAAAGTGCTGTCGACGATGATGGATAAGTTCAATGTGCCGTATCAGATAGTAAACGAGCCATCAGACAGCAGGCTTGGGTGGACTAGCTGGGACTCCATGGGCAACCCAACGGTGTACGTCAACATGGCACAGAAAGTGGGGTTTGACACCCCTATTCACGAATATGGACACGTTTTCATTCATATGATTAAGAATGGGAATAAGAATGCATGGTCTCAGATATTAAAAGAGCTGAAATATGGTGATGGCAAGCAAGAGCTTGAAAGAGTAAAGCGAGAATATCCTGAGTTAGATGAATCGGGGGCTTTCATGGAAGCCGCAGCATCTCTGCTCGGTAAATATGGCGCTGAACAACTAGACCCGAAGACAGGTGAGTATAGACTGGCAGAAAAAATATGGATTGCTGTAAAGCAGGTTATAAATGATTTCTTGAAAGCATCGGGCATCAACTACAAGTTAAATGTGGCTCAAGTACCTGCAAGTATCAACGCTGCTAGTACATTGCAAATGCTTTCGTTGTTGTTGACTGACCCTGATTTTAATATTACCGGTGGGGGGGTTAGTATGGCTAAGGCACCGTTTCAGCTTTCTTCCGAGGCAAACGATATGCTACAATATATTTCAAATAGGTTTGAAACAACTGTTGTTTCACCGGATTCTTATAATAAAGACTCTAAGTTTATATTTAGCATCAAGAGTTTAAATAGATTTAAGAATCATGTAGTAAACAAGAGATTTAGGGAAAAGAATAATAAACTTGTAGAATCTCTTAAAAATAAATCCGATAGGGATCTTCTTATTGATGTGCTTAGTAATGTCCGCCAAATACTTGCTGATAATAACAATCAAAATACAGATCCTCTCAATGACGGAGAATTATCAAGAGCTTTGAGTGAGCTAAATCGGCTAAGCGTTCATAGTTATGGGTATTCAGATGCCACGTCTTTTCTGGGTGATTTACTTTTAATTCATCATGGAAATTTGTTAAAAAAAATCCGCAATTCAGGTGTTAAATATACGCTTGATAAATTAGGGGTAATGAATTTACGGAGTCTTATATCTGGAACGAATTTCGATGATGTTGTTTCTACCCAAGACAAAGAAGTACGCACATTTTTAATGCCATCTAGGGCCGAAGATGTTTTTGCTGATATAATCAGTAGCATTGAACTTAATGGAATTACCGAGTTTACTGACGAAGATTCGGCTAATCAGGATTTAGTGAATTATATAGCTGAAGGATTTGCAGCTTTAACTGCTATAAGGGGCATTTCCATGACTCGTTATGCTCAAGAAACTCATATTAGGGTTGGATCTGTCGACCCCATGAATCCTATTGGCACCACCTATTATGTGGCCACGAACTTAAGCGGCGATTTCAATCTGTCAGATGCGATATACCGGGATCCACGTCGTGTATCGATGTCGGAAGAGTTTGATGATTTAATATTAGATAATATTTATGGATTTTCTGCTGACTATGTGGCTGTTAATTTGATTGCCGGTGATGCGGAGAAAGTTCTCCCATCTGATGACTCAGTCATAGAGGCTGTAAGAATGGCTCTTATGTCTAGAGAAAAGGAGGTATACGATGCAAGTGCGGCAAATCAGTCTTCAAATAGCAGGAGTGGTACATTCGAATATTTCCATAAAGAAACGAATAGGATGGAGGGCATAGAGGTTAGTGGAACTTATAACGAATACAGCAAATCAATAGGGTTTAGCTTTACTAACAATGGGCCGACTTATAGCGGGTATACAGACAATAAAGCAGGGACGACCGTAATGCCGCTTGTCGTCAAGAAGATCATAGAGATGTTCGCTGACGTTGAGTATGACTATATAAATTTCACGCCCATAAACAATGATGGCGTTAATCAAAAAATAAAACAAGATTCTCAGGGCAGAAATGTGAACAATAGGCTGAATATCTACAATTTGTATGCAATAAGACTATTTGGAGAGTATAGTCTTATTAAAATAGGTGATGATTATGAGCGTTCAATTCCAATACCTGAAGTATTCAAGACCAAGGTATTAAGAGATGTGGTTCAGGACCAACGGCCCTCATCTAGCAACGTGGAGTGGGCTGTTAATAGTGCGCCGAGCAATGTAGTGGAGCTCGCTAAGTTTCTCAATCATGCCTTCCCGGGAGTGGAGGTGTTTATGAGTGCTGATGAGTTCAATAGGATGCGTGAGAACGGAGAACTCGATATGGTTGGCGAAGTGTATGGCATGACAAAAGATGGGAAGATTTATATCAACCCAGATGTTCACAACTCGGAGTCAGAGCTGTTTAATACCTTAATCCATGAGTTTGGGCACATATGGCTGAACTACATTAAGGTCCACAACAGCGAACTCTATGCGCGTGGTATAGAGCTGGTCAAGTCAACCAAAGAGTACAAGGCAGAATTAGCTAAGGGCAAGTCACCTGGTCAGGCAGCGGATGAAGCACTCGCCATCATCATCGGAAACCGTGGTGCGGATGTCGTAAACCCGAAGATGAAAAACTGGCTTAAGTCTTTGTGGAGGTATATCACTAAGTATCTGGGCCCTATTGAAACCATGACGCTCGATGACTTCATCAACACGGCTCTTAGCGACCTGTTGAGTGGCAAGCCAATACCACAGTCATCAGAAGCGTTTGAGGCTACTCTCATCCCTAATCCTCAGTTTAGAGAGGACAGGGATATCATAGACATCGTGAGGGACGCTAGAGATAGAGGGTATACAGATGACGCGATTAAAAGGTATCTGCAAATCAATAAGTATGAACAGGACGACATAAACCTGTTTATGAGTGGCCTCGGGAATGTTATTACCAACATAAAATCCCCTGAACTAATGCCATTTCCTCCTGCGTTTGCCAATGTACCAGGAGGATACCACGAAGGGCTGGCGGTGTGGAATAGAGTGAGAACGGTAGGTATAGACTTGTACAGAAACAGGAAGAAGCGCAAGGCCATAAAGGGGCAAAAGGGACTTGGGGATACTATTGTAGATGCTATGATGGAGGCGCTTAAGGCGGAGCCCGCATACATAAATGCAACGATTGACGTCAAGAAACAGATGATGGTAGGGTTGCTTAACTCGAGCGACATCAGAATGAGCCGGAATATGAGGGCGTCTCTGCGCAGGTTGGCAATAGAAGCTAAGAGCATAGTCCGGGGCGGGAAGATAGCGAACACTGCTAAGGCTCAATTGGTGTCTTACATTATTGCTAGTCTGCCCAAATCAAAGTACACCACTAAAGAGGTTAAGTCTTTGCTTGAAAAAGTCAAAAAGGCTACAACCACAAATATGGCGCAGATTATAGACGAGGTGCGGGATACAATTGCGACCATAAAGAACAGAGATCTTAAGTCTAGCATATCCAAAATGCTGGAAACAAAGATAACGAGTAAGAAAAAGGGCGTAATCTTAGGCAGGACGACTGTCGATGCTCAAGTTTTGCTGAACGCCCTAAATGGGGGTATGCTCATGAGTGAAGATAGCCCGGCGGCAAACATTGAGGCCAAAATAGCAGAGCAGTCTGTTGCCCTCGACACTCTACTTAATGAGATTAGTGCTCAGCCGTATGAAGTCCAAGAAGAGATACAAAGGAACATAGAGGCTCTTACGATAGCGGTTAAATACAATGCATCCTTGCTTATGGATGACAGCAATGATGGCAAGACGGACGTGCTAAAAGAAGTTGACGACGAGTTGAAAAGAATACTCCGAGGAGAGAGAGCAAAGTTCTTAGAGGATAAGATTTCAAAGGCTAAGCGTAGAAATGAGTTAGCTGCAATTATGGCATCAGACATCCTGCAAGTTGATGCAGGTGAGCTGATGGCATTAATTGACGACAAGGAAGAGCTTGATAAATTAAAGCAAAGACTTTCCGATAGAACTGCGAAAAGAGAACAGAGATTCGTCCAAAGGTTTATAGATACGATAGTTGGCTTCTTGTCTGGGACGACGGAAGACTTCACCGGCATCATAAACAAGGTGTCTATTTCGGCAGTATCGTTATTTGAAGGTCTCGCATACGATATGACTGTAAGGAGGATATCCGATGCTCAAAAGGAATACGATAGACTTAATATACTCACACAGGATATGCTTCAAGATGCAGCCAAGAGGATATTTGGTCCTAAGTGGGAAAGGGTGCTTGCCAACAACGCTAAACAAAACATTTCCTTCCCTGGGTTTGACCAAAAATTTAGCGTCAATCAACTGTACTACATATACAATCAGTATAAAAATCCGGCAAATCAAGAGTCCGTATTAAGTTCATTCAAAGATGCTGCCTCTAAATATGGGATGTCGGAGTTGGAGTTTTTTGAATATATGTTAGACTTCCTTGCGAGAAACCACCCTGATGTTATTGAGTGGGCTGACTGGCAGGTTGATGAGTACTTCCCTGCTGTATACGAACTGTATAGCCCTGTGTATGAGCGTGTGTTTGGCAGTCCACTCCCATGGGAGAGGCATTATGCAGGAATGTTAGTAAGAGAAGGGGTGTCGTCAACTCCTGAAATTTCAACTCTCTTTAGTGAGTTTAGATTGATAAGCCCAACTGTAGCGGGGGCGTCTACAAAGTCTAGGGTTAAATCAAAGTCTTCCATTAAGTTCATGGATGGGGATAGCATACTAAAGAAATACACCAGAGAGATGAATTTCTTTGCGTCCTTTGAAGAGGCTATCCGTGATGTTGCAGGCATATTTAACAATCAGCTTGTCAAGAAAGCCATAGAAGCCACTTCTGGCAAAAAAGTTTACAACAGCCTTGTTACGATGATAGAACGAATACAAGGAACGGGGTATGTGGAAGATCCTGCGTCTTTCATTATCACAGGTACTAAACAATTTGCAATAGCCAAGTTGGCGGGGAACTTTAGGGTGTTCCTGTCTCAGATGACTACTGGAATGGGGTATGTCGCTGATATAGGGGCTGTAAAATTTGGCGTATATGCAGGAAAGATTCTCGGCGATCCATTCAAGATAAAGAGCATGGTCGATGAAATGAAGGAGTATAATGCCACCCTAAAGTCAAGGCTTGATGGTATTGATCTCAACGTCCTGTTAGGGGCATTGGGCAAAACTGATGACAATTTCTGGATCCCTCAAAAGTGGGTTCAGCACATGATGATTTTGGCTAGACTGGGTGACAAGTATGGTATCTTGACTGGCCTCCCGTTATATGCATACTACAAGGACAAGTACTTAAAGCAAGGCGTGAATGAGGAGTCTGCAAAGAAATTAGCTGCCGAGAAGTTTATGACTATAACTTCAAATGTCGCTCAGAGCAACAACCCTCAGAACAAAGGGCTGACTCAAACGGCAAGTGGCGGGATTGGAGACTCTATATTAAAGTCATTTACGCTGTTTGCATCTCAGCCGTTGCAATATCTTCGTATAGAAATCATGTCCATTAGGAATATGTATAGAATACTCTTAAGCACAGGGCCAAAAGGAGTTAAGTCAGATGAGTTTGCAAAAAATTTGAGATCGTTTATAGCTTTTCACTTTGTGATGCCGCTATTCTATAACTATGTGTTCTTGCTTGGCATGCCCGGTATTCTCAATAAATGGGATGATGATGACGAGAAAGACATGATACTAACCGGCATTTTAGGCAATATTACCGCATTGATACTTATTGGCGATGTCATAGAGTCGTTTAAGGACTGGTACACCGGTAAGCCATGGGCATCTGACATGAGGAATACTCCATTCCTGATGGCGGCCAAAGACATCGTGAAGTCACTTCAAGATTATAACCGTGCCAAATCAGATTCTAAAAGGCAGTCGGCTATGATAAAAATCGCGGCAAATATTACCGACTTGTCCGGCATTCCGGCGGGTACTACGCTCAAATACTACAAGATAATAGAAGAGATGATTGACGGCAAAAGTAAATTTGGCAAGAAAATATACGATTTATTCAACGTGGAAGAAGAGGTCAAGGAAGGCCCGCCGCCTCCTCCTATGTAGTGTAATGTCATTACACTATTCATTTGATACCGAGGTGGGAGTCGAACCCACATCTACAACTTCTGTTTACGGTCGGGTTGCGCACTCCCTAATTGTCGCTTTACCACTTAAGCTACTCGGTTGTTTTTGTCCAGTTTTTTAGTAAATAAACTGGACATTTTAGTCAGGACTCAAACCTGTAAACTCCCGCACTTCTGCGTTTTCTGTTTGGGGGTGGATGGATTGGATAAACTCACCAAAACTTCCTTTATCTTCTCCCACAAATTGCATACCTGCCCAATATGCTTTATCAATATCCTCCTCTGTATACTTCCTATCCTTGTTATCTTCAAGGGCTTGGTTGTAACCTCTAATAAAAGAATCATAACTAATTTGGTCTATGCTATCCTCTATATCATCATATTCACATCCAATAAACTTTTCTGCCTTCTTCTCCACATCCACCTCACGAATTAGTTCTTTTACTTCGGATAAAGAAAGAGGATTGATTTTATGATAAACAAAGGCCATTTTATTTTGGTTTAGGTTAATCAAATATACATTATTTCTTCTCAATCTCCCCCTTCAACTTCTCAACATAGACAGCCGCATCCATCAACTCCTCCTGCAAGTGCTGCAACCACTGCATCAGCGTCAGGTCATCGCGCTCCATCGTAGTTCCGTACTTCTCTTTGCCCTTTTCCGCTCTTGTCCTAAGTTGGGCAACAACGGCCTCGGTGATTGCTCTTGTGCGAAGTTGGGCAACAACGGCTTCCGTGATTGCGTCAGTCATTGGATATATGCTATCTGACATCTTTCACAAATTGACCATTGACCATCTTCCCTGTCCTGCTCTTAATCACATTGTACGCAGACTCAAGGCAGTCCTCAACAGACATCCCCTGCATCTTAGCCTGTATGATAATAGTCACCAATATATCGCCAATAGCATCTTTAATATCATCTGCCTTGTTCTCGTAAATAGCAACAACTAATTCCGATACCTCCTCAACAGTCTTCATGGCCTGGGCAAATGGAGTGGCTTTTTCGAGTATGCCCTTGTCCATCGCCCATTTCTCCACATTGCGCTCCATGGCCTTGTACTTAGACATGTGAGTGAACAAATCAACCCTGCTATATCCAGCTCTCTGCGACACATCTATAAGCATATCGCATAGCTTTTCAACGCTAACATTCGCTGCGTCTGTTTCTACGGAAGAGTGAACTCCGTCCTTTACTATAGTTACTTTCATCATTGTTCTAGTAGTTGAGATTGCATAAGGGCCATGTCCATACTCGCGCCTAAGTTATAGGCAATGAAGCTGGCATTAGTGATTGTCAGATTACCGAAACTGGTTTCCGACTCTAAGATTGGGATGATTTTACTCCTAATCTCTTGGTTTAATACAGCCAACTTGTGGTGCATTTCTGGCCGAAGCCTTTGATAAAGTGTTTTCATATATTTGAATTTAAACTTAAAATAGGGACAATAACTCTGCCATGCGCATTAGCGTAGGCACTATCATAGTGGGCGAAGAAACCATACATATTTCCCTCTTCACTAAGCGTGTAGCCTATCACGCGCCTAGACTTATATGTAGATTCAATGCTGTCGTACAGCCGCTTATACTTACTGTCATACGACATGTAGCCATCATGAGTGGTTATGTAGTACATAACCGTCGTGTGATTATTGAGATTCAGTTCATTAGCAATCTCCTGAAGAGTCAACAGCGTGTGCTTACGCATTATCGCCGAACACAGCCTCCTTGCCATCACTGCATCTTTAGACCTGTGCGTAGAGGTTATTTGTTCATACGGGACTCCCGTCCTCTCTGATACTATCTTGACTATTAATTCCATTATATTCTTTTTTAGCGTCAAACGATGGGCAGGCTTTCTTCACCCCGGGAAAGTCCTTATGCCCTTGGATTATTGCGGTGGGGTACTTCTTCTTCCAACTATGCAGCACCTGTAGGAGAGCTTCCTTCTGGCCGCCTGTTCTGTTGTCAAATGGGTTGAGCCTCGAATCGACACCTCCGATATAACTAACATGAAGTGAAACAGAATTATGCCCAGCGACCCCGTTACATACCGTTTCATCCGAAGCCAATGTGATAACCTCCCCATTTGGCTTTACAATTTTATGATAGCCAGGTGATTTCCATTTTAATTGCTCTTTCCAATACTTAACAATAGCATCAACGGAAGTCGCTTGAGGCGTTGCCGTGCAGTGAACGACTATGTATTTGATGTTTCTCATACTCTGATACAAAAGTAATTATTTTCCATTTCAGTTTTACACAATATTTGTGTCATACTATGTTTTGTATCGCCAAGGCATTGCTTGACATTACACCCGATAAGGTATGAATCGCTGTGTCTACCCCTTATTTACACCCTATCGGGTACTCGTGGTCGTGAACGTCGCATCAATGACGCGAGTGTCTATTTTCTTGGTGTGAAGGTGAATCAGCTTCAACTTCATCCAGTAGCCACCCAATGGCTTCGGCGGTCTGCCTCTCTCAACGTGGAAGCCTCCAACGCCGCCATCGTATTCCTCCTTGTATGTCGCAGTCCTGATCTGATGCAGAGGCCGTTGTTTGATCATATAGTCGCTGCGGTTGAGGTAGGTGATGACGTTGACATGGTGGTACAACTCATGCACGTGACCTTGCCAAGTGCAGTCGTAGCCTTCCACCATCGCCATGATCCGCTGGTCTTGGATGACGCCCTTGGTTACTGGGCCGCCTCCGCCTGAACCGTGGTAGTAGTGCATCGCAAAGCGTGTGCGGTGGTTGACTTTAGCACTGTGCGTGAAGCCAAACAGAATCGCGCCGCCGTAGCCGCCAACCTGAACGTTAGTCTTACATTCGTGGTTAAGGAGGGTCACAAACATTTGCAATGCGTCAAACTCGACATTGCGGATCACGCTTGTTTCGTGATTGCCGTACCCTATAAGGATGATATGATGAGCATATGGCTTGAACCATTCAACAGCACTATTGACAACCGCTTGGAGGTAGTTGCCTACATTATGCTCGGGCCTTATTTCGTTCTTGTTCCTACGAGGGTCCCCACGCCCCTGCATTAAACAAAAGAAGTCTCCATTTACGATAATCCCTGCACCACAATCTACAGCCTCATCTAAATGTCTTTTGAGTAAGTTTCTATCACAGTGTGGATTGTCCCAGTGAAGGTCAGATATGAGAAGGAAATCCGCTTCTCTTCCCTCTAAATCAACGGTATGTACGTTGGCCGAATGTCTGGTTATCGCTTTTCCCAAATGCTCCACACGGCAGCAAATAATGTTATGATTAACCCAATTAGCTGTTCAGCATCTTGAGCATCAATATGGCCTTTGTAGATGGCAAATCCTCCGATAGCAGATAGCGCATGGCGCAAAATTCCTAGTAACTGAGTTTGTTTCATGTGCCAAATATACTGCTTTTTCTACGCCCCTTTGGTTTTTCACTGATTACCGCATTGTCCAAAGCAGACAGGCAGAATGGACAGTGAGCGCCCCTAATA
>Ga0315903_10003833_pt1 | contig 20521 bp, 28 predicted proteins | sample LakEriMetagenome_7_FD_203524 | JGI IMG/M metagenome (GOLD analysis project Ga0315903, IMG submission 203524) | Freshwater fungal communities from buoy surface, Lake Erie, Ohio, United States - Buoy 2 MA119 | ecosystem: Environmental > Aquatic > Freshwater > Lake | place: USA: Lake Erie, Ohio... | reverse complement strand
CATTAGGGGAAAAAGAAGCTGATCTCACTGCTCCAGTAGGCAGTGTAGAAGGAAGCTCCAAATTTCTATATACTCCAGAAACCAATTTTTGTATTAACAAGTACGGGGCAACTGTCGTGTACTGTACAAAATATGTTCCATCACTAGATTGTGCCACTCCAGAGTTTACAGTGTGTACAGAGCTAGAGAACCAAGTGTTTAGCCCAAGTTCTGTTTCTCCTGTTTTAAAATAAGGAAAAGTAACCCCGTCATAAGTAAAAGCATCAAAAGTAGCTCCTCCCACAATAGCGTTATCCACATAAGCAGTTGTAGCAATCTTAGTAGAGTTATCATTAGGTGCTTGGGTAGGTGCAGTTGGAGTTCCTGTGAATGCAGGAGATACTGTTGATGCAAAATCATGGGTAAACCACTCAAGTCCTGTTGCTGTTGCAGGATTTGCTCTAATTAATTGCCCATTTGTTCCAACTGGCAATCTATCGTTGTTTGTTGAATAAGTGAAAATATCGCCTTTTGTTGTAAGGGGAGAAGTTGCAGGAGGTGTTATCCATTTTAAACCAGATGCCTCTGCTGAATCCGAACTTAAAATATATCCGTCTGTTCCAACTGGAACTCGGACATGAGTTGATGCGTCACGAGATAATAAATCACCTTTTGTTGTTAGTGGAGAAGTGAATTTTGAATTAAAGGTATTCCAATCACCAGAGCTTAAATATCCATCTTGAGAGCCACTTGATTGAGGAATAGAAATAGTTCTATCTGCACTTAAATCGCCACCGCCAGTCAAAGGGGAGGTTGTACTTATTGATCTAGTTGCTGAAACCTTATTGTTAAATGTATTCCAATCTGTTGAAGATAAAAAACCACTTAATAAAGAAGTTGCTTGTTGAATTGATAAAGTTCTATTTGCAGATAAATCAGCACTTCCAATTCCATCTATGAATAATGGTGAAGTTGTCGTGATTGTTGTTGCGTCATCAACTTTTGCATTTAATTGTGTTTGAATTGATGAAGTAACTCCTGACAAATACCCCAATTCTGTGTCTGTTACACTTGATGATTTAATTGCCTTGGAACCATTTAAGTAAGGAACCGTATTGCCAGTTAAATTATCAAGAATGACATCTGTTGTTGGGTTTAGAATAATATTTGAAGTTGTATTTGATTGAATCTCGTCTGTTTTTGTTGCTCTATTTGAGCCAAATTGAGCCATTGAATCCAAAGCAAATAATAAAAAAATAACAATTAAAAATTTCTGCATATTTCAAAAAGCCTTTCGTTGATTGAGTCATACATAAGTGCAAGGCAATAACCTTTTTTTAACTCAGCATCGCCATTTATAAATGCACCATATTGAATATCGTTGTATGTTATCTTAATTGTGTTTGTGTCACTTTGTCCAAATAGCAAAATAACTGTGCCATCTTGCATTGCAGATAAAGAACCAAAAGGAGTTGTCGAAGCTGTTGCTGGACCGCCTTGACCCTGAACTCGTCTCATTTGAAATGATTGAGAGTCATCTTTTGAAATTGAACCGCCACCAGAAATATCTTCAACTGCAAACGTTTTAAAAATGTTTTTAAATATTGTTGCGTTTAAAATTTGCCCAACAAATAAATCTTTTGCAATAGAAGCTCCGCCGTCTGTGTGAAAAGCCCCGTCTGTTGAGTTGGTTGCGTTTGTGATATTTGTTTGATTAATTTTGCCCGTTGTCCCTGTGTCTGAATTTTTAGACATGAAGGAATTATTTACATTTGAGCTTGTTAATGGAGAGTTAAAACTTACTGTCATAATTTCCTAAATCTTAAAATACCACTTTCATAATATCCAACAAGACCATCTGCATAAAGTTCTTTTAATAAATAGCCTGTTCCGTCTTTGGATTTAGAAGTAGATTCTAGTAAAATGTTATAATAATTATTGTAATTTGTAATATCTGGAATAAATTCAATTTGTCTTTTCTTGGTTATATACTTGAGGAAATTTCTAAGGTTTAAAACACCATTTAAATCCTCTCTTATTGGGGAGTCCTTTGCGTGTTCGTAGTCGTTTGCTAAGGCTATATTAAATGAAAAGTATTCTAATTGACCATAAGAAATTGTTTCAACATTTATCCCAGAAGTTGATTCATTTACACTTACTTGATTTGCTTCTTGGTCATCTTCTGCGTCTATGTAATCCTGAAGGTCGAATTGAGGTCTATATTCAAAACCAGAAGTAATATTTGATTCATAAGAGCTTGCACCTGTTAAGTCTGCGCCTGTAAAGCCTGCCAATGCAAAGCAATCATTTCCAATAACCGAACCAGAACTAACTAATAAATCAAAGTTTCCGCTTGCTGAAATTGTTATTAATCTATTTTCTCGATCAAGTGTTGTTAAATAATCAAGAGAACCTGCTTCGTTTAAAGCTCTAGCAATCTCATCTATAAACTCATCAATTGTATAAGCACCAGAATTTAACTCAGCTAATAACTCTCCTGAGCCTTCATCGAAAGGCAAAAGATAATTAGTTTCATCAATATAGTGACCATAAATAAATGCAGTTTTTGAAAATATCATTTATAACCCTTAAGCAAACCTAGCGTCTGTTAAAACAATCCCTTCTTTTCCAAATGAATCAGATAAAATTTTTGCTAATCTTGTTCCTGTTTCTTGTGAATCTAAAATATCGCCCTGTACAACAAGTGAAACATTTGTGCTTGGTTTTCTTTCTTCTATTTGATCTGGTGTTATCGAAGCTCTTGAGCCACCTAGCTCAGAGCCACCATAAGAACCAGTTCCACCGCTTGAACTAGGAGTATTTGCAGAGGTTGCCCCTGCTTTTGCACTTAAATATCCTCCGAGAATTTTTATCCCTGCACCTGCTGAGATTAAAGCCCAACCAGATGCACCTTTTGTTGCGATAGTTTCAGCAACACCTTGTTTAATATAAAAATCGCCAATTGCACTAGCAATATCTCCAAATGTTGCTAAGATCCCAGCCTCAAATGCCTTAAAGGCATTTTCATTTTTAGCTAAGGCTACACCAACATTATTAAGTGAGCGACTTAATCCAGAAACAAAAACAGTTTGAATTGTTGTTGCAAGTTGAACTATGGTTGCTCTTGATCTTCTTGATGCAATCTCAAAGGCTTCTGCGATTCCAGTTGCAAAAACAGTTACATCTCCAAGTTCTTTTTCTCTTAAAGCATCTCTCTGCTCTTGAAACATTCTATCGTTTTCCAAGATTAGAGCATTATAAGATGCTTGAGACAACAACCCCTGTTTATTAGCTTCATCTATTGCTTCTCGTCTTTTATTTAAATTTTGTAAATTAAGCTCGTTCGACATTATGCCAATCTGAGAAAGATAATCAATTTTTTTCTGTTCAGAGGTAATTATTTGATTATTTGAATCAACATAAGCACTAGCAACTTTTCTTGTGCTTTCACGCTCTTTTTCTTGCGAGCTTAATATTTCTTTTCTTTTATTTAAAAGAGAGCTTATTTGATCTTCATATTTCTGATTTTCTTTTCTTAATGTGTCTATTGATTTAATAGAAACACTTAAGTCATTTCTTCTATTTAATTTTTCTAACTGCTGAATTTGTGAAATTACAATTTGTTGCGAATCAACAAGCTTAGATATTTGAGAGTCCAGTTGTCTCAATGATGCTGTTTGAGGATCGAAAGCTCCTTTGGCTTCTTTGGCATCTTTTATAAATCTTAAAAATCCCCTACCTGCTTCAATGGTGTCCATTAATGCTGGCAAAATACTCTCAGTAAATTCTTGCCCGAGTAATTTAAATTCAGCAGTAAACTGGCTTATTTTAAAGTCTAGTGATTGAGAAATGGTGTTAAAAGCTCTCGCTGTTGCCCCTGCACTGTTTTCTGTCAATTGAAGAATACGGGCAAAGTCTTTTGTGTCCCCTTTTACAATAGACAAAAGAGGGACTAAAGCATTTACATCACCAACTAAAGCATTAAGAGCAGATGAGTTGCCTTTTGTTTTATTTTGAACATCTTGAAGAAATCCAACAAGCCCTTTTGCTTGAAGTGCTGTTTGATTAAATTCAAGACCAAGAGCCTTTGCTGTGTCACTAGCTTCTTTTGTTGGTTTGATGACATTTACTAATAATTGTCTAATGCCTCTAATTGCAATATCAGAAGCAACACCTTGCTTGGTAACAAAGGCGATTGTTCCTGCTAAATCAGTAAACGAAACACCTGCACTTGATGCAATTGGAGCTACGTTACCTAGAAAATCTGAAAACTCTTGAAATGTAACAATACCTTCTCGCACAGCCACAAATAAAGCATCTGAAGCAACTTGAGCTGTTAAACCTTGTTGAGAATATGAGTTTAAAACAGAAGCTAAGACTTTTGTTGTATCTTTTAAATCAGATAAACCTGCAATAGAAGCATCATTGGCAGTCTTTAATAAATCAAGCCTATTTGTTGTGCCCTGAATACCTGCTGAAACAATCTCGTAATAAGCCTTTGCTTGTTGAGCCGAGGTTGATGCATATTGTGATGCAAAATCTTTAAAGACATCTGTTTGCGTCGCTGTTATTTGCTCATTATCTGCGAGGATAGAATTTACTTCTGCAAAAGCCCTTGAATAATCTCTGGCAGAGTTTAAACCAGTTGTTAAAACATTTGTAATTAATCTGATAGCAGATTCAACAGCTCTGCTTGTTAGGTTCGCTATTGTCATTTGAGGGATAAGAGAACTAAATGCACCCCTAAATTTTCCTAAAGCACCAGAAGCAACTTCTGAGCTTTGAGCGATATTTGAAATCCCAACTTCTGGTTTTTCTGTTTTTACAACAGTTGATAATTTTTTTAAATCACTTGCAACTTCTTGAACATTTGAACGTCTTATTTTGGCAGTTTCTTTATTAATTTCGCTTACTGATTTTGCAATACTGTCTGAAGCACCTTTAAAATCAACGCTTTTTCTTATGACTTCTTTGTAAATTTGAGCTGTTGTAATTAGACTATTGTTAAAACGCTCTATTGATTTTCTACTCTCATTTATTCTGGCTGTTAAGTATGTGAAGCTATCACCAATTTTATCAAGACCAGAGTTTTCAATAAACTTTTTTGAGATGTTTGTTAATTTCTCTATTTCTTTTTCAGCTTTTTTTATCTCAGAAGATAAAGCACCTTTATCTAAGTTGAGCTGAATTTTGATTTCATCAGCCATTACCTTCTACCTCTCTGCTTTAATATTTCAACAGCGTCTTTTGATGAAACCCAATTTTCAAAATGTAAGGGATTTGCTTGTTTGTGAAGCTCTCTGTGATAATTAGCTCTGTCTTTATCGCTTATCTTGGTATAAGAAGCCACATCAACACTTGTTAATGTTTCTCTAGCCTTTAAAATATTCATAGCCTCATAAGACTTGTAAAACATTTCGGCTTCCATGCCTTCAACCTCGTGGGGGTTTAGAGAATAAAATCTTGCCACTTCAAATAATGGCAACTCATCAATCGCTAAATTTTTTTTTGAAGCAAAAGAACATCAATAACTTGCTCTAACTGCTCAACGTAAAATTGCTCAACGATCTCTTTTGGCAAGCCCAATTTCTCTAAAAAAAGAAAAAGAACTTCATCTTTTGCTTCTGCTGAATCTGCTTTGCTAAAGTTTTTTGCATACTCATTGGCTTCTTTAATTGTTGGAAAGCTCACATTGTAAGCTTTTCCGTCAAAAACAACCTCTAAGGATTTTTTGCTAAACTCTAACTTCATAAAACCTTTTTAAGAAAGGTGCAGAGAAGGATAAAAACTCTGCACCAACCATTCATTATTGCCTAATTGGATTAAGCACTAAAATCTTGTAACCAATCACCTTGTACCCATAAGTTTACTTTTTGGTCTAGTGATTTGTCTAGATAAGCTTTGAAATTAACTGCTAGTGCTTTTTGTTCAGTTCCAGAAAAAGAAACCGATTCAATAAGTGGTGCAGATTTCCAAAATACCCAGTCATCACTTCTATCAGAAATATCAATAATTCTAACAGGGTGAAGAATTAACTTTCCTGCATAATCATACATTGAATTATAAAGTTTTGATTGACCTTGTCCAAGAACTTCAGTACCGCCAGAAGGAGTTAATGCATCGCCAGAAACACCAGCAATAACAGTTTTTAAAATCCCTTGAGTAAGCTCAATTAAGCTCATTGAAGCTGAAGCTGTTGACCCTGCAAAAATATCATCTAAAACAATCTCGCCTGTTTGGTCTGATTTAATTTCGATTGTTTGAGCTTCGAAAGATAACTCAACCCCACCAGAAGTAGCACCAAGCTCCCCACCGATTCCTTGGACTTCAACAACCTTAGTTACATTTGCTGTTCCAGTTCCTTCTGCTGTGTTGTCGATTTCGCCAATGAATTTATTGCATAAACAAAATTCTTGAGCAGATTCACCTGCTTTTGCATAAAAATCATCTACTCCAGAAAAAAGGAAAGCTAATAAAACCTTTGCAACAATTTGAGCAGATGTATCACCTGCAAGAATTGAAACTGAACCTAATAATGTTTTTCCAGCAGGAGCAGGATCTGAAGCTACCCCGTCATCAAACCAAATATAACCAACAGTTTGATTATAATCAGGGTCAATGATTGTTAAATTCAAATAATCCCCACCTGAGTTAGAGCCATTTCCATTAAAAATGTAATTACGGCAATGCTCTCTACCCCAAAATACTCGCATTGGTTCAACACGAATGTTTGTTCCTTGTACTCCACAACCCATAAAATCTCCTTATATTATTGATTGATGCAACTCTACTTGAAATTGTAATGTAAAAATAAACGTGTTGTCATCTTCACTAACATTTTCTGGTGTTATCGAGTTACAAATTATGTTTTTAATTGGATTAACTGCACTTAAAGCATTTGATCTTTTTGTTAAATTAAGCCTTATTTCTCCTGCTTTGCAATAACCGAGGTCATAGCGAAGCATTGGATTATTATTTCCATCAATAAATAACTTAATCTCAACTTCAACTGTGTCGATAATTGTCGTATGCTGTTGCTCTGTTGTAGTTGACTTGATTCCTAGGAAATACCAATCCTCAAGTCTTGTGTCTGGGATATTATCAAAAGAAGTTGGGTGATTATGCTCTTTTATGTCTGGCATAACTTCTTTTATTTTGGCTTTAAAATAACTTCTAATATCTGAAATCAATTAAATTCTCCACAGAGTAGTTGTTCGAATATCTCGTCTTTCATCTTCATCAACAACATTATCACCATCATAATCAAATTTAATAGCTGATCTATTTCGTGCGTTAATTAACAATTGCTCATATGCTTTTGCTTTTGTATCAAAAATATCATCTGGTGAAACTGTCAATGATTTCATGATAAGAACTAAGGTCTGATATACAGACCATTCTCTTACTTCTTCAATATCATGCAAATCACCCTTTAATATCTTAGAGCCATCTTCTTTGTAGATTCGTTGCTCATCAAAATATTGAAGGATAAGTTCTTGTGATCTTCTGTGAATATCTTTAAATGTATTTCTGCCATTTCTGACATATTTCATTATGTCTTGTTCGTGGGCAATAAGATTATTGTCAGAGCTAAAAAGTAGGTCATCTCCTGCATCTAATATAAGAATGTCTTTTGTTTCTGTTGTTGGAGCCCCATCTGTTGTAATTCTAATTGAAACAGTTTTAACCCCGTCTGTTGCATACTGAAAATCTAAATACCATCTTTCTGGGTCATCATTTGTTACATCAATAAACCCTGCACCTGAAAAAGGCTCTATTTCAACTAATGAAACTGCATTTTCATCTGGCGTTATAAAAGATTTCCCAGCATATAATCTGGTTTTATCGTTTACTTGAACCTTATCTTCTAGTTCTAAAAATGGGAAAATCATTTTTCAACTCCATCAATTTTTACTGTGTCTTTATTCGATTTCATTCTCCAAAATAAATGACCGCTAAAAATTCCAATAAATAAACCAATGCAAAAAACCATAAAAGGCATTTCATAGCTCGATTTTATAATTAAAGAACTTATTGAAGCCTCTGTGCCACCTAACATAATGGCATAAATATCATAAGCTAAAATTAATAAAACAATTAAAGGAATAATTAGAAATGTTACAATTTTTGTTACTTTATAAATATTCATGCCTTAAATATTTCATAGCATATTGCAATTTTATGCTTGAATCCTGCGTTATGTTTAAAAATCATTCTTAATTTATTTGTGTGATTTGTCGCACTGTAGGTCATGTATTTAGAAGCCCTGCCATCAACATCAAAATAAGATTCTGGTGGTATAAAAGTTAAATTAATTCCGCCTTGAGTAAAAGGTTTTGTCCCACCATAAGCCTCTGGCACATCTGGCACAGCTTGAACCCAACATCTTAGGTCTTGCGATGGTCTATCTTTTTGCAACAACATTGCCCCAACAATTTCAAAATCATAATTAGGTTCAAAATCAATTACGGTTTTAATGCAGTTTGAATCTGCATCTGCTTGATCTGAACATTCAATATCGCCTGACTTGTAATATTTTGCAGTCGCATGAGTTATATTATTTCCAGAAGCATCTTTATAATAAAGACCAGTTATGTTCGAAGTTTCAAATTCAATAAACGGTAACTGATAATGAAAGCCTGCTGTTGCAGATGCTTGCCTAACAATCTCCCGACCATTTGAATCTCTTTCTGGTAAATTAACTCCCATTATGATGCGTCCTTTTGACCAAATACAATCATTTTTAATAAGTCCACTTGTGAAATATTATCACGAACAATTACTTTTATGTAATCGTTTGTTAAATATGTTCCTTGTCGTTTAATAACGAATGGAGAAGCAGGACCAAACTTTGCACTCATATAATCACCAGAAGAAGCTCCAATAATATCAAAACCCCCACCTGCTCCAACTGCAAAGTGCATATCAAATTCATAAGTCGTTTTGATCGGTTGAAATTGAAATGTTGTATCTTCTGACTTAACTTCAATTAATAAGCCGTTTGTTAGTGCGTTATTTAGCCCAAGAAAGTTTGTTAATTTTATACCAACATCAACGCCTGCAAATGCCATTGAAGTTACAACTATGTCCTCGCTTGGAAGTGCATTAATAATAAACTCAACAGGAGTCACGGAGCCATTCACGTTTAATGAATTGCTTGTTCCATTCTTAACATATTCTTCGTAAAGATTTCCGATAATTTGTGGAGCAGAAGTCGCTTTTACCCAAAGCTTTTTTATTCCATCTTCTGAAATAACATCGGCGGTGTGTATTTCATCACCGCCTGTTATTTTTATAAAATCTGCTCTATTAGAACCTGATATGTCAGCCACTAAATACTAGCTCCTGAGATTGTAGAGTATAAGTCTTGAGCTTGGTTGTCCAAGTTAGTTCTTACAACCTCAATGTTTACAGAAGAAGCATTTAAGCCTTTTTCAAATTTAAAAGCAATATTTGGGTTAGCTGTAGAGTTAAATCCAACCGCAACAATTACTGAATTGATTTTTAGCTCAGCTCTCATTTTCCCAGATGCACTACAATGAACTTCATAAAGCTTGAAGTTTGCAGGAGCCCCGTAAGTATGTGTTGAGTTAGCATCAACTGCTATCCCAGTTCCTTTATTGTGGTCAAAAGCTTCTGTTAAGCTCTCGAAAAATTCAACAGGTAAAGGATTTGCACTTGAATAAGCATTACCTAATTCATCTTTTAAGTGAGCCGAAACTGAATCAGTTGTTGCGCTTAAGTCACGAATATCTAAATCAGTAGCAGTTACGCCAACATTTGAAGAACCAGAAACGTCAACTTTGTCAGATGCGAAAGATAAGTCTCTGATATCTAAATCAGAAGCATCAACAGTAATTGAGCCACCATTGTCAGTAATATTGATTGAACCATCTGCATTAACTGCCAAGAAATCAGTTCCGTCACCAACTTTTACTGAATCTTGAGTGTGTGATAAGTCTCTAATGTCTAAATCAGTTGCCGTAATATCAGCATTAACATTGATTGACCCGTCTGCTTCAACTTTTAACTGTTGACTTGGGGTTGTTGCGTCTGCAATTTTTGCTACAACGTCACCATCTTGCTCGGTACGAATTGGAAGTGATGAATCAAAATCAGCCATGGTTATTCTCCTTTAAGAGCCTTAAGCTCTTGTTCTAGTTCTTTTATTTTTTCAGATTGAATTTCGAGATTTTTCTCGATTCTTTCAATCTCTTTTTTTCTTTTTAAAATATCTAATTGTAGAGAATCTTTCCCTACGATAACTTTTTTAAGCTCTAATTCTTTTTCAAGTATTTCTAAATCATGCATTGTAAATGTTCCCTGTTATTGTGCTGTTAAAGTCAGAAATTGAGTTGCTTTTATTTTCTACGATAACTTTCAAATTGTCACCTGACTGTAATCTGATTGTCGTCTCGATATTGTCACTGAATTTTGTGAACCAAATTCTGTGCTTGTAAACAATAACCGAGTTAATTTCTATAGTAAAAACAGACTTATTTTCGCCTGATATATGAATATGCTTAACATCAAGACCTTTTAAAGCAGGGACTGTGTAGTCGATTATCGTTTCAGTTGCTAAACCTGCAACACTTGGAGCTTCATCATAAACATTTAACGGCTCACCTAGCTCAGTAAAAGAAACTGGCACGGGTTCAGATATTGATTGTTCAATGCTTACGGCAACCTTTGTTAGGTCACCAGAGGCTTCCCTAAATTTTTCATGCTCTCTGTCTCTAATGTTTTTTCTAACAAATATGCCTGACATTATTTACCTTCCTTTGGTGGGCGATAAATAGAAGCATCTGCTCTGAAATAAACAATAGCTTTATTTTCTGTTTCTTGAACTTGGAAATAGTCAAACATAGTGTTATTCACCACGTTATTAAGGAGCATTAATTTTTGAAGTTCAATAAAGGAATTGGCTTCCAATTTATAAACGATCAAATTTATATTTTTAGATAAAGCCATTTAAACCCGATAGAAAAGGGAGTGCATTTCTGCACCCCCAAATTATTCAACTAATTAAGCTGATAAAGATGAACAAGAACGACCGATATATAGAGCATCTTGGTCAATGATTCCATATTTGAAAACACCATACCAACCAAGGTTTACAAATCTGTTTAACTTGTCGAAAGGTCCAGTTGCAACCATTCCAACCTCTTTAGAAACAGCTTTTCCAAGAGCGTTGAATCCCATGAAATAAGAGTTATAAACATCTTCTGAATCCCCTGAAGCACCTGCAAAAATAGTTGCATGGTTATCTCTGATGATTCTGAAACCGCAAAGCATACCAACTTCATTCATAAGAACTTCATTTGGTTGAGCGTATTTATTGATGTCAACCCATGAACCAGAACCAGCACTGTTTCTTAAATCATGAATAGCGTCATCGTGTAGAACTGCAACGTATAACCCGTTAATCATTTGAACAGAGTTTCTTGCAAGTTTGTTATACATTTTGTTAAGGAATGATGTGTCAACAATATCAGTAACAGCTAAGTCACCATTTGCTCCGTTTCCTGTTCCTGCAAATTGTACATTAGATGAAGCATCTAAAGATAAAAGAGCTAATTTATCTTGAGTTCTACCTGCGTTAATACCAACCAATCTAGCAGAAGCTAAATCAATTTTTCCACCAGTTTGAAGTGAAGCTAATTGAGTTTTTGTAACTACGTTCCCGTATTCAGCAGGAGTTAAGATGATATTTGCATCAGCTAATGCTTCAGAAACAACATCGTCTGTTTCAACAAGCGGAGTTGTTGCTAGTGATAATTGAGAATATTTTTCAAACTCAATTGATTTAGCGTTGATGTTAGCTTTGTAAGTAACAAATTGGTCCATAATTTGGTCTTGTGCAGACGCAACAATAAATTGTTTATCGTACGCTAAGATGATTGAATCATCAACTTGAGCTGTACCTGATAAGTTAGTTGTAAAAGGCATTTTCTTTCTCCTTGAAAATTAAATTTTGTTATACTTTTTCATAACTGCTTCGACTTCTTTTTGAGTTTTAGCCTCTGCAATTGCTGTTTTAAAATCAACTTCTGAAACTTGGTGCTTGCTCGTAGGTGGAACATCTTTTACTTTTGAGGCACTACCTTCAAATAAATATGTTTTTTCCTTAGCAACATTCTCTATCAGTTCATTGATTTTTGAGTCATCGAAATCAAAATCTTCCGTCATAACATTCTTTACTTGATCTTTATTCAACAGCTTCAGAAAAACGTCAGAGTCTTTACACCCTTTCATTTCTGCTTTTGTTTTTAAAGTCTTGAAAAGCGTCTTATTAACGAAAAGCTCCCTAGTTTCTTTAAATTTAGATTCTAGGTTTGAAATCTTTTCCTCGTAAGCCTTTTTTACTTCCTCGAAGTTTCCTGCCTTCTCTTGCTCCTTAAGATTGTACTCATTGAGCTTTTGAGTGGCTTCTTCTAGTTGCTTTTTCAAATCATTGTTTGCGTTTTTTTGCTTGAACAAATCATCTTTAAAGCGTTCTAAAACCTCGACTGGTATCGAATCATTAGGCACAACCTTTGATTTGTCAGCACTACTGACATTGGCTTCGTTAGTCATAATAATAAACTCCCTTTTATAGTTTTGCAAACTTAAGATATTTTGTTTTTAAGTCTGCGTCTTAATTCTTCCTTGACCTTTTTCGTGATCTTCTCGTTAATCTTTTCAGATTCGATCAGTATTGTGAACCCTTTTTCTCCTAAGCCTTTTAATATTTTCTTATTCGGAACGCTTTTCCCAGTTGTCCCATTTTTATTCTTGTAGCCTTTATGGTCACCCTCGACTGTTATTGTTATTGCTGAACTATTTGAGTCAACTTTATGAGTTATTGAATCAACCAACTCTCCTGTGATTGTGACGTTTGCTCGACCTTTTGAAAATGTTGGGTGAGTTTTGTTGTATTTTGCAACCTGTTCTCGTCTTTTTGATGCTTTCTTTTTGTCCTTAAATTGAAATTTTTGACCTGCAACATTCTTTCCTGTTCTGGTAGTTCCTTTAAATATAAAAACAACGTCTGCCCCAACTTTATCAAGAAAATCCTTATCTTTTAATATTGCTTCGATCTTTTTTATAATTGCGTCAACTATGTCCATTATTCATTATCATCAAATAGGTCATCTATTCTAAATGAGACAGGGCTATTTGAGCCTTCCAATAACTCGATTGCTCCTAATGTAAAAGCATCTTCATCTTGAGTTACATCTTTTGATCTTTCTAATAAATCTTGGAGCTTATTTTTTATTTTATTAACTTCATCTTTTGTTACGCCAAAAAACTTTCTTTTTGGAACTTTGCCTTCAAGAATTGGGTGACCCTCAAAGCCTGTGTTGTGGGCAAAAGCTTTTGTGGCTTCTAGCCCTTCAAGACCAACCTTTAAAACATTCCCATCAATATCCAAAATATCCATTGAATCCAACATATCGCCTGTTAGTTTCATATTTACTTTATTCTTGGATTTCCCGAATGCTTTAAATTCTAATGATTCTGAATAGGCTTCTGAATAAGGAGAAGGCAAATCATTGCCGTTGATGTCTTTTGTTTTGGATGTTCTTTCTCTGATTATATCAATAACTTCTTGCCCAAATGCCTCGTGAACAACTTGAGGGATTTCAAAATCAACCCCAAAGATTTTCTGCAAATCAAAAACCTGACTTACTTCTTCTTCTTCGAGGTTGATTTTCATTAACTATTTACCTTTTTTAACAGGTTTTTTAGCTTTCGCTTTCTTCTTCATCTGATTCTCCTTCTTCATCTTCCATTGCTTCTTGTTTCGACTTCGATTCATTGAGCTTATTGGAAACTTGTTCATAATTGCTCATGTTAGCTTGATTTATTTGCTCAAGCAACTCATCTGCACCTTCTTCATCTAAATCATAGTATTTCATTAGTGCTTTTTTAGGAGTTGTTAAGTTGTTTTGGATTTCTTTAATTACTAAATCTAGTTTTTCGTTTTCACTCATGATATTTGAAGGCTCGTGAAACTTAATTTCAACTGTCGCTGTTTCTGGAATTTTGCCAATCCAATAGAATCTATCTAAAAAATCCGTTCCACTGTATAAATTAATCCATTTAACAATTTGCTTAAACAGTTCAGTTTCGGCTTTTCTAAATTTCGCCATATCAGATTGCGAAGCCTCGAACTGCTCAATCATTGAAAGAAGTCTTTCAACTCCCGATGAATAGGAAACTGCTTCACCCTTTCCATTTACAAGTTTTGGGTCATGACCTCTTGTGGTTAAGAAGTTAGATAAAAGCTTATCTGTAAATTCATGGGTGCCTTGAAGATTAGGATTTGGATTCGCAAATTCAAAAGTTACTTGCCCATCTGTTGTGTTATCAGTTGGGAGCTTCAATAAATGAGTTGGACCTATCTGGATATTTTCAGGCATTAATGTGCTCGGAGCCTTTAAGATAGCCTGTGACCAACCTTGCATTCTGACAATATGAGCAACATCTGACATTGTTGCATTGTATTGAATAGTGATGTCTGCTAAATCATCTCCCCCATCAACAAAGAAAGTAAATTCTTTTTCGTTTGCTATATCAATGAATGATAGATGCTTGATAGGGTTTTCAACATCTGCTAAATCAGAAACTATATTCCCGTAGCCATCACAAACAAAATTAAGCTCTTTTGTCCAGAAAACGAACCTTGAATTAGCTCGCCAATCATCGCCGTCACCTATTGCTTGATCTATTTGGTCGTAAGATAATTTTGATCTTCCGTTTTCAACTAATTTATTCCCGGAGTTTTCGCTCATATTCCAGTCTTGATCATAAGATGAAATTATATATGCGTCTGCAATTTCTGGATCAATTTCGTTAGGAATAACATCAATTTGATGCGGTCTAAAGCATCTTACTTTGATCTCACCATTCAAAACCAGTGATTGAATAAATGCTTGGTCGTGGGTTTTAAAGGCTTTATTCACATTTAGCATCTTGTTATCCACATTGATGCGGTGATAAATATCTTTTAATGCCTTTGCCTGTTCTTCTGTTACTCCAATAAATGCTCTTTCTGGTTCGCATTTATAAAGAGAAGCCTCTTTGTTCACAATTGCTCTTGATATGTTAATAGAAGAAACAACTGGAATTTGCTTCAATGACTCGGGCGAGTTATGTTGCTCAAGATATTCATAAACATAATCATATATTTTTGAGTTATAAATTTGAGCCTGTTGAAATGAGCGATATTTTCTGTCTTTGTTTTCGCTTCCAGTGATTTCATTTATTAATTGAAGCCTGACATCTTTATTCAATAAATCCATTTATTACCTTCCTTGAGTTGATATAGGTTTTCTTATTCTATCTGGTAAATCATATTCAAAATCACAAACATAGTCAGCTGTGTCAGATAAATGCGTCCTATTAGGGTCTGATTTTACTTTTGAAAAATCTTTTGGCTCTTGCATTACCTGAGTGAAATCCTTTATTAATTCTTTGCACTTAGGATTTATTTTAACTACACCATGATAGAATAGTCCATTCATTAATAATTGTCTTTCTCTTAACCTTGGGTTCACTTGCTTGTATCTAACTCTGAGTTTTTTTGATTGCAGAATAGCAACGTCTGATTGAAGCTGTTCGGTAGCAGATGACTTTCTTGCACTTCCAGAGGCATCGCAGGTCACTAACAATAACCCGTTTTGATATTCCCATGGGAATCTTTTAATAACAGCCTCGGCAATTGTGTAGGTGTTCGAGTCACCTTTTAAAACCAATTCTTCAAAAAAATGCTGTTCTGCTCGTCCATTATTAACTATTTTATGTGAAAACGTCGCACTCATATTGCCCACGTTGAAATCTAGCCCAACATGAATCATTTGACCTTTTTGATAAATAGCCTGCTCAGACACGTTTTTTTCACGACTAAATGAGTAGTAAAAATAGTTTCCACCTATTTTAATTATCGCACCTTCTGTAAATACCTTAAGTGCTTGCTCATCTAATGTGGCTCTTAAGTCATCTAGATAGTGATCTGATAAATAAATGTTATCTTTTGTGCTTCCGTAAACAATCTTAAAAGCATTTGGTCTTTCTTTATTCTGCTTTTCCATATTTTCTTTATACTCTTCAAGCCAACCAAAAACATCTTCTGGTGTTCCTGCTAAGACAGATTGTAGGCACTTTGCCCCTTTTAATCTCACCCTTCTAGTCATTTCTTTTATTCGATCATACTTCATTAATGAGTATTCATTGATTCCTGAATAAGCTAAATTTGGTCCTGCGATTGGTTTTTCTGCGGTGAAAATATAAAGAGGTTTTCTGTTCCATGGGAAATAATAAGCGTTTTCTTGTCTGTTAAACTTATACTTTATTCCATTTTTCTGAAATATATCGTCAAATGTTGGTTGAACGTCTTTTCTAAAACTAGGGTAGTCAGGGACAAGCAAACCACCTGAAAAGCCTCTATTTATATAGCTCAATTTAAGCATTTTGTTACACAAGACATAGGTTTTTCCAGACCCAAGACCGCCTGAAAAAACAATCGTACTTGTTATATCATCGTCAAAGACTTCTGCTTGTGCCTTAGTTTTCTTGAATACTATTTTCGCCATCTACAAATTCCAAATCTTCAGTTTGTGCTGTTTGCATTGGCGTGTCTGACCAATCGCCTATGTTTTTAAGTGAGAAAATCAACATTGTTCTATCGCCTGAGAGTCCCATTTGAATAGCTTTTTGCTTTAAACCCATCACATTATCAGACATCATCATTTCTCTGTAATCTGAAAAAGTTACGCCCTTATCTCTCTCTATGGCTCTTTGAATTGTTCTCGTTGAAAGAATTTGCCCTGCTCTACCGAGTGAGGCTCTTAATTGACCTAATGTTGCTCCATATTCCAGAGCTGTATCCACAACTTGATAATTTAACTTTACCCCTTCCATCATGGCTCAATGCACTCCTTTGCATGAAAAGATGACAGCAACATAATGCGTTACTTTATTGCCATCTTCTGGCAGAGTTGTTTTGTTTATGTTTATGATTGAATTTAAGGAACCTCTTGCTTGAGACTGTCAGTTTTTTGACTCTTGAATCCTCAAGGCTCAACCTTGATTGTTTTGGCTCTACCATTTCTTGATTTGAGCATTGAATTTTTATTGTGTCAAATTATTGGCTTAAAAATTCTTTTATAATTTCTCTCGTTTTTGACTTCCGATATTCTTCAATGTCTCTATCGGTTAATTCTTCAAATATGAATTGCTCTATTTTTATATTTGTTAGACACATTGTTTCTAAGTAAATAGCGTCATTGTCTGCCCAATCTAACTTTTCTGTTTCTTTATCTATGAAATCCATTATTATTTTTTCACGTTTGGCAAAGCTTAGAAGGTCTTTTTTCATTTTTCTTTCTATTTTTATTCTTTCTAATATCCACTGTTCTACTGTTCTTTTTTGGGGTTTCTTTTGTTTTTTAGGTTTATTCATTGTTGCTCCAAGGTGTCAAGATTGCGTATATTAATCCAAATAATAAAATCAAAGCAAGTAAAATTACTTCTTTTATCGTAGCTTTTTTAAATTCATTTCTATTCATTCCCCTGCCTCCACAATTGTCAAGTTTTTTGGCTAATTGATAAGTTTTTTATATCAAAAACATGTCTTTTTATTCATAGTTTATTTTGAGTTTAGTTTGAGAATTTGTGGTTCTTTTAATGCCTTTGAATATGTGAGCTATTACATCTACAGTCCAGCCATTACCTAACATCTTATATCTTTGGGTATTGCTTACATGATTAGTATAGTTGTCGGGCACTGTTTGCAACCTTTCACATTCTATAGGTGTTAGTTTTCTAATACAGTAATCATCTTTTATGGCATGATTAACATAGGTATGAACCCTAAGAGTGCTAAACTTTTCTCTTTCACTAAAGCCTCCTTTAACAAAGCCATGGGGTTTTTTATACACTGTAACAAATAAGTTATCTTTATCTACTGTGCTCAAGGTATTGCTTTTGTTTGGGTTTTTATTCACCTCAATTACCTGATTAGTTGGTATGTTTTTATTATAATCATCTCTTTTGCCATTATTTAATCGCCTACCGACTTTCCTAGCAAAAAAAGTTTTATCAACATCATAACTGTTATCCAATAATTCATTTTCAATTATATCTTTTAGCACTATTCCTTTATCTTCAGGCTGAGTAATATTAGGAATATTAGTCCAGTACAATCTAACTCTGTTTTGAGCTGACACTAAAGATGAGTTAATCATTATAGGCTCTACTCCTAAATGCTCACTTATTACATCTTGATACTCTTGCTTCATTCTTACGTTTTCTAGTAAAAAGTATTTAGGCTTAACTTCTTTTAATGCTCTTACATACTCAAAAAACAAAGCTGATCTAGGATCATTAAAATTTAATTGCTTTCCAGCAAAGCTAAAACCTTGGCATGGTGAACCTCCTATTAATAGATCGATCTCGCCTAATGATTTAAAATCATAATCTACTACACTACCTTTCTGTATTGTGTTTGGATAATTAGCTTGAGTTACAGCAATAGCATACTTGTCTATCTCAAAAGCATAATAGTTATTATATTTTATTCCAGCTCTGTTTAAAGCTAGCTGACCACAGCTCATTCCATCAAACAAACTTAATACATTAATCATCACTACCTCTAAAATGCACATTAATATTGTATAGAATTAACTCTATCACTTGTCTATCTCTAGCAGTAAGTTTTTTATCATAGTTTATCTTGAGTTTAGGTTGAGAACTTGTGGTTCTTTTTTTCTTCTCATGATAAACCTCTTTTGATTCATTCCTTACCTTTACATTTCTCGTCTTTGTTTTCTTCGTTTTGTATTATCCTGCACCTTTCGCAGATATAGCAAAATACTTTTTTAATCCATTTGTGCTTCATTTCAAGCTCTTTGGTTCTTCTTTTTGCTGTATTTTTTTCTATATGTTTCACTATTATAAATACTAAAAGGGAGAGTTTTAAGGCTGTCTAGCTTGTCACCAAGTAAAGCCCTAAACTCATCAGCGACCTTTATTAATTCTGAGTCATCAGCATGGTCTTCTAATTTTTCATCAATATAATCACTTATTGCAATGCAGTCTTGACTACGATCATAGTCTGAAAGTTTTTTGTGTTTCATTCCTCTACCTCTTTTTCATATTCATATCCAAAAACAAAGTTAAAGTTTAAATTTATTATCAAAGACGTGAAAGTAATATATTTTGCGATATGACTATTACTCCAATAGCTTGTCACTGCTAAACCTATCACATCTTCCACAAAACCTAATTGAATAGTTATATAGTAATTTCCAAAGTTAATTCTTGTATTCATTCCTCTACCTCCGCAATTAGTTGGTTATTTGGTATTTTAAACTATCAGTTAAAAAATTAAATTGGTTCTGTAGTCTTTACACTGTCTAAATTCCTAACTATCTCCTAAGACGTATATACCTAAAATTGTCAGTACAACAGTGTATGCAATGGAAACAGATGTGAAGTGTAGAGGCAGTAATGTTACAGTTAAGATTAAAAAAATTACAGACAAAGCTACAATTCCCCTTACTGTTCCCCTAAACATGATTTTTAAAAATTTCATTCCTCTATCTCCACGATTAGTTTTGCTTTGATGTTGTATTCCTCATCTTTTCCCGTTGAGATAAAAATAGCATTACTTGAGCTTCCTATATACTTAAAGTGGTTTTCAAAAATATAAACATCAAAAACCTTCTCGACTTTCTTTTTTGGTGGGGAGCATTTTAGGTATAGAGGGAAATCCTCTATATCAAAAGACCTCCCGAACCTATTGAAGAGCCTAGAAATAGAAGGAGTTTGAATCTCACATCTGCCATTATTATCAAACTTAACCTTAAATATCTCATTCGGGTACATGGGACAAACGACACAATCACCCTCTTTGAGTTCTTGGGTTCCTGTAAATTGTTCTAGTGTTGTTTGATATAGGGATTTCATTTTAGCTTTCTCCTGCTAATTTATCAAATAATTCAACAACTGTTAATTCTTGCATAACCACCATATTGCCTTTAGTGATTTGTTTTGCGTGAAGTAGTAAAGCAAAAGCCACTAATCTTTTAGGTAAAAACCTACAAATAATTGCGTAAAATAATTTCATTCTATTTTCCTTTTGTTTAATATAGGGATTTCACTTACATTCCTTTAATTAGATATTTATCCACAAAGTGGTCATATTTCTTCTTATAACAATTGCACGGGCAATCCCCATCTGACCCATAAACCAATATAAAACACCATAGTTGTAATTTTTTAGGGAGAATATTCGCCACATTTACCCAAAAATTATTGTTATTGCTCTTGTATAAAAAATAATTATAAAACTTCTTCATTTTATTCCCCTTTTAGGGCTTCAAGCTCTTTGTTGATTTCCCATAAGTCATTTATTTCTTTTGCGATTTCATGGCTTGTTATTGAAATTTTACTTTTTAAATAATCTGCAATCTTTCCTTTACGCTCAAGAAGTGAGATTTGTTTTTCATACATCTCATGCTCATCAAATATCATCAACACATCTTCAGTGTCATAG
>Ga0315903_10003831_pt1 | contig 20523 bp, 31 predicted proteins | sample LakEriMetagenome_7_FD_203524 | JGI IMG/M metagenome (GOLD analysis project Ga0315903, IMG submission 203524) | Freshwater fungal communities from buoy surface, Lake Erie, Ohio, United States - Buoy 2 MA119 | ecosystem: Environmental > Aquatic > Freshwater > Lake | place: USA: Lake Erie, Ohio... | reverse complement strand
TGCACGATCTTCTGTATATGCCCACAGGTCACCACAAACTGCATCATGTCGCTGGCCGAGTTCTCATCCCCACCGCCAAAGGCTCTGGCCAGCGTGTCTATGACGATCAACTTAAAGTCGATGCCTGAATCCATGACCAGTTGTTCGATGGCCAGCACCAGCGCGTTGAAGTCTTCGATGCTTGATCTCAGGTTTAATTGGTGGCGAATGACATAAATCGGTGCGCCTGCTTCTGTCTGATGGTGCTGCTTGCACGCCTTGATCCTTGCGCCGACTCCCCCAAAGCCTTCACCGGCTATGTATAAAACACCGCCAGCCTCAGTCACCTCATTGCCCATCCATGCTGTGCCAGTGGCAATGCAGTGAGCAATATGAAGCGCGTGAAAGCTCTTGAAGCTGCCTGGCGGTCCATAGAGCGCGCTGAAACTACCCACAGGCAGCACCTTATCTATCAACCAACGCACCGGCTCATCCTGTATCGCGTCCCAATGCTCGATCTGTATTTGCTTTGACGGTTTTGGTGGTGCTGCTGGCTCTGCCGCAAACTCATGTTCAATTTCTAGCGTTTTCTTTACATGATCAAGCTCATGTGTATGCTTTTCCTCGTTTTGTGTACTTGATTGCAAAATCGGATTCAACCTTTCGGGCATCGTTACCTGATCCAGCGTTGTGATGGGTACGGCCGCCTTGACCAACGCCACCAGCTCGGCTCTACCGCCACCCGCCTCAATGAATTCAAAGGCATCGTCACCTTGCCCTTGCAGACCGAGGTCAACTACCTTCAGTGACTTGACGATGGGCAGGATTGCCTCTGCTGCTTTGTAGGCGTAGCCCCAACCCGCCACATCGTTGTCCGGCACGATGATGACTTGCGCTCCGGCAAAGTATTCGGTGATGGCGGCTGGCCATGATCCGGCGCCAGTGTGCGCGGTGGTTGCGATCATTCCGATTGACTTGATCGCGTCCGCTGCCTTCTCGCCCTCTACTAAGAAGACATTGCGCCCCGCGGTCTTCGCGTCTAAGAGTGCCGGCAAGTTGTAGGGCACGATCCGCGCATCGCCAAGGCTTGGGTGCTTACGGCCATCAGGGTCAACCTTGTACAGACGGTATGTCTTGCCTGTCTCCCCTATCTTGAACCGCTGTTTGACAAACACCGTCTGCCTGTCCTCATCCTGATACGCCCATTCCTGCTCCAGTATGTTGCGAGGTATCGGTCTGATGTTGGCGAGTGGGTCTGGCCTCTCCAAGAGTTCCGGCAGCAGATTGAGTGCTCTGATGGTGTGGAAGACATCCTCTTGGCTGCAACCACCGTGGCAGTGAAACAAGGGCTTGCCCTCATCATTGATGTCGATGCTGAGTGATGGATTCTTGTCGCCTTGTCCTTTGCCGTGACTTGGTACAGGGCAACTAGCCACCCATTGGCCGTTGGCTTTCTTTGCGTTGCCCAGCGTCTTGGCTATTTGTTCTGCTTGCATATTGCCTCTACTTGTTCGATGCGTTGTCCGATCCACGCCATCACAGGCACTGCCATGCTGTTGCCCAAGGCTTTGTACCTTGGACCGTCTGGCGTTGGCTTGCCCTTGGGCTGGATGTCGGTGTAGTTGTCGGGAAAGCCTTGTAGTCTCTCGCATTCCTTTGGCGTGAGTCGGCGCACGGCCATTGATGATTGATAAACCGAATACACCTGATTAGTTACCTCAGATGACTGAGGCGATCTGCTTGGATCGTTGGCGGCAGTAAGAGTGGGTGCGACAACTGAATGCGCCACGGCCATAGGATTCTTGGCTTGCAGGGTTTGCGTGATATCAACATTAGTATGCGGGTTTGACATCTGGCCGCTGAAGGTGATTGGTTGCGCCACACCATGCTGATCTGCTTTGGTAAGACATGGTGCAATGTCATGCATTGGCTCTGTGGCGTTGCCACCGTTCTCTGGTTTGCGTCCGATCCAATTGCCAGGTATGCCGTAGGCTGGAACAAACATTGGACAACCAGCATTGATGTGCTGATTCTCCAAACCTTGTTTTGTTCCAAAGGTAGTATCAAGCGTGCTACTTATTTCGGCAGGCCAGTTACTGTTTGCAGCGCCTTCTCTAACGCTGGTGGCAACACCTTCCCTCTTTTCTCTGCTCGGCGCAGGATTCCCTGACAGGCTGTTGCGCTCAAAAAGTACCGCTGCGGCAGGTCGCCAGTCTCCAAGGTATCCGACAACGAACACACGGCGGCGGCGCTGTGCCACTCCAAAGTATTGAGCGTCAAGAACGCGGTAGGCGAACCCATACCCGAGTTCGCCCAGCGCCCCGAGGAAGACTCCAAAATCTTTTCCTCCGTTAGATGACAGGACTCCAGGGACATTCTCCCAGACCAACCATCTGGGGCGATATTTGTCAGCAATGGCAAGATAGGTAAGCATGAGGTTGCCACGCGGGTCATCCAATCCTTTTCTAAGTCCTGCGACTGAGAATGATTGGCAGGGTGTTCCTCCAACGAGAAGATCGACATTTGATTCAATTGACCACTCCTTAAATTTCGTCATGTCGCCAAGGTTTGGCGTTTGTGGATAGTGGTGCGCCAGCACCTGAGATGGAAACTTTTCGATCTCTGAATACGCTACTGCCTCCCATCCAAGGGGATGCCATGCTACGGTTGCCGCCTCAATACCACTGCAAAGTGAGAGATATTTCATGTTGTATTTTTTAGAGGAAAAAAAACCGCTGGGGTTAGCCAGCGGTGCTTAAAGCCGATCAGTTAGAACATCTCGTCATCAGCCACTGCTGCGGCCATCGCTGACTTCGCTGGCACTTCAACTGGTGGCACAAACGACGGTCTTGGTGTGTATGCAACTGGTACAGCAGCCGGTACAGAGTGATCCGCACCTTCAGCGTCCATGCCAGCAGGACGCTCAATCCACGACACGATGTTGAACGCTGGGATGCGCGTAGTGCCCTTGCCGATCTTTTCCAGCTTGCTGCCGGTGTACTCCAGCACAGGCAACTTGCCTGCATTGGCGGCTTGCTGTGCAGCGCAGGCGGTGTACATGACTTCGAGTCCCATGTTCGGACCTACGCCATTCGATGACCATTCCACCAAGCCGATTTCCTTGTTGTAAAACTTGACGATGAATCCGCGTTTGTGGTCGGGGGACGGCTGTGCGCCTTTCTTGCCAAGCACTGCATCGGCTTGCCAATCGCGCAAACCGACACCGAGTGCCAGCCAGCCTGTTTGCACATCATTGATGTCGAATACGATCTTTTTGAGTTGGATTTCCTCGCCGAGATTGTTTGTCCAAGCGTTAGCTTGAGGAGAGAAGCGGATGTAGTTTCCAGAGCCGCCAGCAGATGAGAGGTTTAGCATTTTGCGTTTCGCTTTCTAAGTTTCAGGGGTTGCATTATTGACTCAGACTGCGATCTCTCGCAAGCGTAAGTCCACTTGATATCTTGACCGTGAGATCGTCCAAGATAACTCTTTGATCCTTTGGAAGCAGTTTCTCTGCCGCCGCTGGAGTAATTAGGTTTGTTTCAAAAATCTGTGTTCGGGTAAGTCCCAACTCGGCCAACTTGTCAGCGGCCTTGTCGCCATCTAACCATTTGCGCGTTGGGCGCTTCGGTGCGAGCTGCCAGCCTTGCAGCACCATGCCGTCCTTTTCCATGGCCTGCATCGCGTGCTCTTCCACTGCCTTGATGAATTTTTCAACCATCGGTGCTTTATCTAATATTGCGCTGATCTGATCGGGCGTGAGAGTCTTCATCACCTCCGCGATCTCTTCTTTGTTCATCGCGGTGATGTCTGTCTGTGTGGCCACAACATCGAATTGCTGTTTCTGTTTGGGGCAAATCGTCTTCGCGTCACACCACTGACAGGCTGACTCGGACATATACAGTGGCGGTTCATCGAGCTGTGTGGCGATCATCGCGGGACGCAGTACCTTCTCTTCCCACTCCCACAACTCTGCTGCTGGCATCACAAGAGTGCGCGGCTCGCCTGAGTGCGGTTGCACAATCGTGAGATGGAATTCTTTGATCCAATCGCGTGACATTCCCTGCGTGTAGGCAAGCGCGTAAATCTTGAGCTGTGTCGAATCCTCTGACACATAACCCTTGCCAGTTTTCAAATCAGTGACATAGACCTTGCCTGACTGCATGGAGTAACCCACGACATCAGCAGTGCCACCCACTTGGATGTATTCAGCAGACTGATACTTGACTGGGTACTCGACATTCATGCGCTCTGTCAGCCCTTCGATATTCCAAATCTCGTTCAGGTAATCAAGTGCCATCTGACAATCGTCAGCGTCCAAGATCACGCCTTCAATCTCCTCGCCAATGAATTTCATGGGATCGGTGTCGAGTTGGTAGCAAGTCTCGGCCAGCGCGTGAATGGCAGTGCCAAGCTGTGCGGCTTCACCTGATGGGCGTTGCGGTACTTGAGCACAGAGCTTGACCGAACCTGGGCACGCGATCCACCGTGATGATGCCGAGGGTCTTAGTCTGCGTTGTTTTGTTGCCATGTGTCTCTTTCCAAGTGGTGATCGTTGATGATGATCTGATACGCCAACTGCCTTACCTCATGGCTGACAGCGTGTCCAAGGTCTTCGGGGTCTAGGATGCGTTTGAGGAGCACCACCTTGTCCTGATTGGCCTTGCGTTGCAACTCCAACTGAGTGCCCAGCCAAATGATGTGTTCGCGCATGACTTGTCTCTCTTTATCTTGCATGGTGTGCACCCCAATATGCGATTAAGGCTGCGTCTGATCTGCCATCATCTTTGACGCGCTTGAAGTCAGCCTGATTGTTTGGGAAGAGTTCCATGGCGCGTGCGCGGCTGGCATCCTTGCCCTGTCCACGGCCAACGGCCTTGACCCAAGTGGCCGGTGCAACATATGTCACAGGCAGTTTGTACGCGGCCAAGATGCCTTCAATCATGCCAAATGAGCGCCCAAAGCTGAAGACACTTGTCACGCCTTGGCCACTGACTGCACCCACGCGCTCGCAGTAAACATGGGAATCGTTTGAGTTGAAGTTGGACAAGATGTCAGCCAACTCGCTGGCACTGACCTGTCGCTTGGCTTTGCCGTTGCGCTCCACCGTCATGGTGGGCATATCAATGACGATCAAACTGTCAGTGCCATTGATGACGGCCACCGCACCGGAGAGGCCAGGATCGATTCCGACTACTCTCATTTAAATTTCACCAATATTTTTGACCAAATGTATCCACCGCCAACTTTTGCAATGAATTGCAGTGCAACGATTCCTAGCATCAGACCGCCAAAGGCAATCGTTGGAAAAACAATAGAGTCAACCAATGCGCCAGCGGTATTTGATCCATTGACCCGAACCATCCAATCTTTACCTTTGAGATATTGATAGGCTAATGAATCAGCAACCATTGACAAGCTGAATGCCGCCAAAGATGCAAAGGCAATCATTCCTGTTGCTGGATTGATGGCATAAGAAATGATGCTGGCAGTTGCAATCAAGCCACCCATCTTTATGGCTAGTTTGTCACCCTCCCAAAGATCATGCAACTTGTCACGCAATGACAAATCTAATCCAATCAGTACAAACGCACTTATTGGGGTAAACCAAACACCGAATGCGGCAACCAATAGATTTGCGGCAACCAATGCGGCAATATAAATGAATGCATAAATCATATTAACTTCTCCTGTAATGGTTTTTCTTCCCACAAAGTTGGGGGGTTTCTTGCATCAATTCTTTTTGCCATACAGCCAGCACATTCGATATGTTCTGCATGGTGTAAAGCAACATTTGTAGAGTCTGCACTTGCTAATGGGTATCCTGTTTGTCCCAACATCCTCATGCCATGTACCCAAGGTATTTGTCTTCCATAGGTTTTAACCAGTGCATTAAATGCCTCATCCATCCTGCCGCACCATTTTGTAGTGCCAATCTGCCAATATTCCCCTGCTGACCCAAAGCACACCCGCCCCCATTGGTCACATAACTCTAGCAAATATGAAATTGGCAAGCCTAAATGCCATACAGGAATTCCAAATTCTTTACGGAAACACCAAGTTTTAACCATCTCTTTTTGTTGTTCGACAGTCCCATCAATTACATCAGGAACAACCGCCCAATGAGGATGCGCCAGCAAAGGCTCAACCCACTTATAAAAGCCAGTTAAGTTGAATTCCAATCCTCTTGTTTTGGCACTAAATGCGCCGTTGTCCAGCATCAAGGATTGTCCAATCTGTAAACATCTTTGCAAATCATCAGGTCTGGCGTAGGAAATACAAAAGTTTTTCCCTGCCATTGTTTGAATTGCTTTGATGGGACTGATTGGAGTGCCGTGATAGTGAATCATTTGACGGCATCCTCCATGGCTTTGTTGAGCACCTGAAGCCGCGCTGAGATCAGCGCATCCGCTGCCTGCTCCAAGCGCACCACGGTGCTGTAGAGTGGCTCAGTGATGCCGTTTTGCCAGCGGCTGACCTGTGCCTGATTGATTTCTGCGACTCGACACAAGTCAGACATCCGATATCCGGCTGACTCAATCTTGTACTTGATGTCGTTTATGGCTTGCTGTGCGATTTTCATGCGTAGAATGTTAACCATGTTTTGTGGAAAGCGTCAAGTGTACAGGCAAAAAAGGGGGCTGACTCGCGCCAGCCCCAAAGGCAACTGCGCGAAAGCAGAAACGCGCAAAGACATTGTAAGGTATGAAATACCTGACTAACTTGTAGGTGATTTGACAGATATGCAAATACTGATATGATTACTTCGTCAACAACACAAATGGAGTGAGATATGTCAGAACAAATTTTACGATTGCCTGAAGTCATTGGCTTGGTGAAAAAATCAAGAGCAACCATCTACACGGATATGAAGCGCGGAGACTTTCCTCATCCCATTAGCATTGGACGCAGGGCAGTTGCATGGAGACGCACTGACATTGATGCGTGGATGGATACCCGCCAACAAAAAATATATCCCAATGAAACCTTGGAGACAACACAATGAACCACACACAACACGCCATGACGGTGGAGAACCACCGCAAACTCGGCAAACGCGCTGAGGCTGCCTTTGACTACTTGCTGTGCCTCGCCATCGGCGTAGGCTTGGCCGCACTGCTTGTCGCATGGTGGTCGGCGTGACCGAGCTGCAAGACTACTGCCAAGAACCTCGGACCATGTCCGAGTTGGTGGAGGCAGGATTCAAGCCCAACGCGGTCTATGCCGCCGTCAAGCGCAACGAATTGAAGAACACCAATGCCATGGATGCTTGGGGGCGCAAACAGCGCGGTAAGGGCTTATTCTTGTCTACCGTGACACGCATCCCCTACAACGCGAGCTTGCTAGTGCAAGCCTGGAACACACAACCCAAAGGAGAAAACAATGTCACAGACCATGCAAATGGAAATTGACCGCGCTGTCAATAAGTTCACGCCACCCATGGAAGTGGGTGGTGGATTTCTCACCCGCGATGAATACGCCAAGCTCGCACGCATGGCCATCACCGAGGGCACGATGATCGGATGGGCGCACGCGGAGAACATGACAAGAGAGCGTATGCAGCGCAAGATCACCGAGCTGGAACACGAAGTCAGCATCTTGCGTGACCGCGTGAAAGATGTCGAGATGGAATTGCTGGCCACACAAAAATGAGAAAGCTTAACTGGACACCCCCACACGGTACAAAAATCACATGGCCAACCATTCATGTGTTTGACGCTGCATTCACGCCGACTCGCGGTGCTGATGTGCAGGCAATTTGGCGCAGATACGGTTGGACCGCCAAGTTTGGCAATGCGCCAGCGGTTGACGAACCCATCCACAAATCCAAGGTGCTGCGCGTATGGAAACCATAATTAACTTCTTGCTTGTGGCGGTGCTCTCCATCACAATCACGCTACTGGTGATCTTTTGCGTCATCAAATTTCTGCTGGACCAGACCGAGGATAAGTGAATGCCTAGACAAAAGACAGAGTTGACCACCAACCCCAAAATCATAGGGGCGCGGTTGACGCAGGAGCAATTCAAAGAATGGCGCAAACTGGGTGGCGGCCTGTGGCTGCGAAAGTTTTTGATTGAGAGTGCAGTAAAGAGAAATGAAATCCGCAAGACTGCCCAAGGTAATTGATCTGCTTCAGCGCACAGCCTGCACAGCGCCAGAGCTGGCGGCCAAGGTGTACTGCACCGAGAGGTCAGCGCAGCAGATGATCAACCGTCTGCGACTCGCTGGCACGGTCCACATACAAGAGTGGCGCAGATCGGGCAGAGTGCTGGTGGCGGTGTACCGCTATGGGATTGGCACTGATGCCGTCAAACCGCCACCGCTGACACCCATGGAGCGTTTGCGAAGATTCAGAGAGCGCGAGTCACTTGACGATAAGGCTTTCCGCTTGGCAAGGGAAAGAGGTAAGAGGTTAAAGCCGAGGCGCGATCCGCTGGTGGCTGCACTGTTTGGAGAGAGATGATGATGTTGTCACCATATGTAAATGTTGAAGTGAAGATGCCAAAAGATATTCTTGAAGCGTTAACAGCGCATGAGTTTTATTGCATTGGATCAAAGATCAAAGAAGTCACGCCAGAGTCGGTCCAAGATTTTTTGACAACTCGATATAGTCAAAAACTTGCAAGTAAGTTCAAGTCAGAATATTTGTTCAATACCCTAAAGACTTGAGTAGAGATTCATCAAGTAAACCAGCGTAGGGCTTCATTTCTAAAGTGCGAATATCTTTTCTGCTGGGGCTTGATGGATCAATAATTCCACGGTTTAGTCGATGCATTACAAGCAAATCAAAAATATTTCTACTTTCTGGCACTGCGCCTAAACCCTGACCAGGCACGCCTAATGGGTATGCACTATGACCTGATTGCATGATCAATGGCTGGTCTGGAAATACTTGACCGACATTCAAAATACTTGCATCTGGCAAATTCAATTGATTAGGGTCTGCAATTGCAAGTCTAGCCTCACCGATACTCAAGCCACCTTCATTTCTGAATTCTTTGTCAAGCAAAGTCTTTTTCATGGACTTGCGTTTTCGGTCTGATAAATTTCTAAATTGATCAATGCTTGCTGGATCGTCCAAGCCTTTCCAATCAGGAATAAACCTATTTTTTATTTGACGATCAAGCGCTTTTTTGGTGTCCTTGCCCATAACAGTTTGCGCGTAGGAAAGCATTGTTTCACCAGTCATATTGGCAAAGTCACTGCCTGATGGAGACATCACCCATGGTATGTACAAAGGGTCTTTTCCTGTTGTCTGTTTTAGAATGCCAGCCATTTTGTAAATGTCACTGGCTGGCTTTGTGCCTGATGCCCAAACCTGACCAGGGTTTTCGTACATATAAGGTTGGCCACCTTGTAAGTACACAGGACGATTCAAAGATACGCCATCAATATCAGTCAATAAGCCAGTTCTAGTGCGGTCCGACATACTGGTGATGAATGGGTAGTCCTGATAATCCGCAAGATTAATTTTTGGTATGGAGTAGTCGTAGATCGGAACAACAGTTGTTTGCAAATTTCTAAGTCGCTCTTGCTCTAGTTTCCTAGCGTCAAATCTAGGATCAAAAACATTATTGCCTTGCAACATGAATTTCGGCTGCGGTGTCATCGCACCAAGCAGTCCACCACGCTCACCCATCATGGCGGCATTGATCTCTTCACCCGCCATACGCAAACCAGCTTTGCCTGCTTTACCAACAGCCTGTGCAACAGGCTTAACAGCAGCCACTGGCGCCGGTGACATGAATGCACCAGCAGTCTCCAGCAAGCCAGCCTGTGGCGTGGGTTGCGTCATGCGCGGTGTCGTTGCCAGCACCTGCTCAGATGATGGGACAACACGCCTTCTCTGCGGCATACGCGGGTCTACATCACCTCTGAGCATCCCTTCAATCATGTAAGGCAGATCAAGCAAACCGGCCACTGATCCGCGCCCAAGTGACTCCAGATTGCTCAGAGAAAACAGACTCGGCATTCCTTCAGCCGAGTAGTCCGGTACGCCTAGTGGGTCTTGGTAGTAATTGGTTGCCATTTATTGTCCTTGCGTTGCACCAATGGTAGTGCCATATCCGAGTTGAATTGCTTTCTCGCGCAGTGACTTTGCCAGCGGCTCGACTTTGGTGATGTTCGCCTTTGCCATCATCATGGCGGCTATCTTAGGGTCAAGCATTGCCTGCACCAGCAACTGCTGAATTTGCTCATCAGGCAGCTTGTACAAGAAGTCCAAAGGCCGAGTCATTGTTCGCAGTGTGGTGTTGGTGGCCATGGACTCGCTGAACACTCGCCCGATCAGGTTGCCCATGCTCATGTTCTTGAATGTGTCAGAGCCTGGCGCTCTTACGCCTGGCGCAGTCGCAGCCATGCCGCGGTTGATCTCGTCAATGATGTTGTCTAAGCGCGTCTGTGCTGGGATAGACAGCTTGAGATCAAGTTCATCTGCCTTGTTTGACAGTTGACGGCGCAAACTACCAGCGGCCAGCACCGGCTCACCTGTCATTAGGTTTGGCTGGCCGGTGGTGACTCTGCGCTCAATCTCTTGCAGCATCTTCATCTGGTCAATAGGGCCGGACATCTTAGAATACTTGTCCATGTAGGCTCTGAAGCCAGGCGCTGCCGCGTCAATCACATCATCAACAGCCTTAATTATGTCCTTCAATTGACCTTTTGCAAGGCGCAGGCTTGGGTTTTCTTGGTTGTATTTACCTTGAACTGCGTCAGCCAAGTCCTTGCGAACCTCATACAAAGACATTGGCGTTTTTCCCTTTGCTACGCGCTCAGTCGCCCACTTCATGGCGGTTTCAACATCCTGACGCACGCCAACAGGGCTTGCCATGACATTGTCAATGGCCTTGTTGACCACCAGAGTGACACCTGTTTGGAATGTCACAGGATCAACTGTGACGGCAGCAAATGCCTCCTCACGCTTTGGCTGTGTCACTTCAGTGCGCTTTTTCTCTGCCGCAGCCACCGAGCCAGGCTTGCCGGAGAGCTTGCGAAACGCATCAAGCAAAGCCTGCTGATTGGCTGATAAACGGCTTGGGAATGCGCCAGTTTGATCCAAGGCTCTGATGGCAGTCTCTGCCGAGGCCAAGCCAGGATCAAACGCTGTGGCGGCTGTGGTGGGTTGCACGCCTGGCACAAGTGGCTCGGCTCTGCTCAAGTTCAACTGTGCTCGCGTTGGGTCTGTCGCCAAACGATTCAGCAAGCCACCGACAATGGTTTCTCTACCGGCTTGCGTGAATGGTTGCACCATTGACACAGGAGCTGCCAAAGCGCGTTGTGTGCTGGATAGAGTTGGACCGCCAGGCGCAGTCATGCCAGCCAACATCGCACCGCCCATTTGCAGAGAGGGTGGCGCACCACCCTCGCGCAGTGAACCGGCTGCCGCTGATGATGCGGTGGCCGCCGCAGCCTGTGCGCGTGGATTGGTTGCCAACATCTTCAGGAATTCTTGCGCCGTCATTGTTGTGGCGGCAGGCAGTGCTTCTCTTGCAAGATTGGCTGCACCGCCAACACCATAGCCAGCAGTGCTGATGTCTTGCACGACACGCTCTTGCGCTGTCTGTGGCTCTGGAAAACCCATTGCTGATAGCGTTCTTGGCACTGCCTGCGTCATTGTTGGCAGTGTTGATCCAGTGGCAAGGTTGTACAAGTTGACGGCAGGGTCAACCACCAGAGGCAGCATACCGCCAGCCGTTAATACAGACTGCGCCATGGGACGCACTGATAGACCGGCTTGGCGTGTCAACTCGCTAGTCTTTGGCAGTGACATACCAAAGAAAGAGTCATCGGCTTGCGTGTCCATCATTGCCGCAGGTGCTGACAAATTCTGAATCGCCTGAATGATTTGCTCATCAGACATGGTGCTTGGAAAAGCAACAGGTCCAATATTTGGTACTTCAACAATTTTGTCAGCCATGATTGATTATTCCTCTACATACCGCACGACACCAGTTTTCGGGTCTGTTACAAGTCTGCCTACCTTTTGTTTTGCTGCACCAGCCGGTGGCTTTCTGACAATTGATGGCAAAGTGGCTTGTCCACCTAAAGCAGTATTAAGATTTTTAAAGCCATACGATTTTCCAAAACCCATGTACTCATCACGCTTTTGGTTGTAAGCCTGACCTGCCGCAGCATAAAGCTCTGCTGACAATTGCTTGAAGTCATCGCGTTGTGTAGGTGTGAGTTTTTGTCCAGATGCCCACAGACTGAAATAGTTTTGCAGTCGATCTAATCTTCCAGATGCCTGCATAGCAATGGCGAGTTCAGTCTCACGAACAACAGAGCCAGGATCAAGCAACTTCATAACCTTGGTTGCGCCAGCCACATCACCAATTGGTGTGCCTTGATCAAGTGCTGTAATCACCTGACCATACGCGGTCTTCATGTCGTTGTAGTCTTTGTAGATAGGCTCTGCTTTAAATGCTTTGCTTAACGACAACTCGTTTTCAAATCCCTTTTGGCCTTCATTAACATTCACCGTAGTTGCACCTGATCTACGCAATGCCTGAACATTCTCAAAGGTGACTGGCTTATTAGTTAATTTCAATATTTGAATCTCATTTGGCAAAGCCTCCGGCTTGTCCAACTGACGCAAATTCTCAAGCGTGATCGGCATATTCAATGCCTTCAGATACTTAATTTTTTCTGGATCAGCTTCAGGTTTATCCAACAAACGCAAATTTTCAATAGTCAAAGGAAGATTAAATGCTTTAAGCATTCGAATGCTTTCAGGCTCAGCCTCTGGTTTTTCATAAGGCATCGCATCTGGAACAACTCTTCTTTGTCCATACTTGTTGTATTGAACCCTTTGTGGTTGACCGCCCACCATTTCAGTAACAGGCGCGCCAAACTCTTCAGCCGCCAAATCAGCAGGCGCAATAGGCGCTTCAATTACTCCACCTGTTTCTGTTTGAATATAGAATTTTCCATCAGCACCTTTAAATGGTTGACCAGTTGCTTTTGTTTTTGGCGCTACATCAGATACAACTTTATAAGTTCCATCTTCATAGTATTGAACAAATGCCGGTTTGCCTGCAACCATTGCTTCTTGTGGTTGTCCTGTTGGCTTAACTTGTGGTGCAACTGGTGCTGGAACAACTCCACCTGTTTCTGTCATTACATAGAATTTTCCATCAGCGGCTTTAAATGGCTGACCAGTTGTTTTCTGTGGCTGCATCAGCTTAATTGCTTCAGGAATGCCTTTCTCTGGAGGCAAGAAAGACAATAGCTTTTGCATTTGCGGAGACAAAGCAGCTCCAGCACTAGGCATTGTTGCGCCAGACATTGGCTGACCAATTAAATTAGCACGCTCAACGGTTGGGCCTACTGCCATGCCAGGCGCTGAAATAGCTTGCTGTGGCGTAATTGCTTGACCCTCTACTGGCTGACCTGTAATGAAACTTTGATATGCATCTAAAGCCGACTGCGCTCTCTTTGCCTCATCGAGCTTCTGCTTAGTCAGCATCTGCTCAATGGCATTCTTCTGTGCGCCTTGGTAGCCAGCAGTGCCAGCCTCATACGCGCTGCCGAGTGCTTGGCCAAAAGAAATAGGTTGTGTGGTGTAGCCACTGTTCTTCAGCAGCGACATGGCCGCACTCATCAGTGCCTGATTCTGCATAGTTTTTTTCTGGGTTTCCGATAGGTAGTCACCCAAACCTGAATCATTTCCACCAAACAGTAAGCCGCCAAGATTTGAAAAATCAAAACTTGATTTATTTGTCTCATCCATTTTTCACCTCATCCAAGTAAGCCGCCACTGCGTACACCGTACATCTTCAGCAGTTCTTCATAGTTCTGATTGCTGCCCATGGGCAATTGCGGCATTTCCATTTGCGGCATTGGCGCTTGTTGCTCTGGTTTGCCCATAAGCCCACCCAAGGCTTGCATTGCGCCAAGTGCAGTTTGCATATTCATGCCGCTAGTAGGCATCTGACCAAACGATGATGGTGGCATCATGCCTGTGCCGGTTGCTGAATCAGCATATGTATTTCTTGGCATAGTCATACCAAGATTCATGCTTGGCTTGCCGCCATACAAGTCCATGCCAGTACCCATTTGCGGCATACGCATACCGCCAGCGGCATTGCCACCGCCAAATAAGTTCGTTAAGTAGTTCATCCGAATAAGCCTCCAAGCAGACCGCCGCCAATTGCGCCAACCACATTGCCAACGCCAGGGAAGATTGATCCAAGCTGTGCACCAGCCAATGCGCCACCCAATGCGCCTGACGCAACATTGCGACTTGTTGGCTGACTTGATGTGCCAGTGCTTGTTGATCCAAGATTTGCAGGTTGTGCGCTCATTGCAGCCTGCTGAAGTGCTAAACGCTGCAATGGCAGATTGCGCTCTGCATCAAGTTTCAATTGTGCGTACTGTTGGCGAGTCAATCCAAGATTCATGGCGTTTTGAAAGCCGCGCATATTCATCTCACGCGCTTCTTGAGCCAGTCGTGCTGCTTGGCCAAAGCCAGCAGATCGCAACTGTCCAGCGGTGCGTGCGGCCTCTTGCAGTGCCGCTTCATTGGTCAGTGCAGACTGCACCCCATAGCGTGAGCCACCAAAGGCTTTGGCGGCAGTTGCTCTGTTTGCATCTTGCAAAGCCTGCATCTGGCGGGAACGCTCAATGTCTTGCAGTGACTGTTGAACGACTTGCTCTTCGTATGGATTCTGAAACGCCGCAATATCTTCAGCGCCAAAGGGTTTCATGCTGGCTTCGTATAAAGCCGCTTCACCAGCCTCGTAGCGTGGATCGAATCCAGCGAATTGCTGAACACCAAGACCGCCAGCGGTTGATCGAGCTAAATCAAGATTCGATAAATAAGCCGCACGCACCGCAGGATCAATACCTGTTGCTGTGGTTTGCGTTGATGTTTGTGGTTTTCCACCTTTGGACATAAGTCACCTCACAAGTCTTTGCACATTACGAACCACTTTGGCTCGTATCCCCTGTCTCTTAAAAATGTTCTCTCCCAACCCTTACGGCCAGCGAGAGACACTCGGCTGCAACCTTCACTCTTCCCCCACGATTCGATGATAGGTTGCATCAATCGGAGTTCATCTAGGTCGCCGCCAGCAAGGAAGAAGTGCAAATCCTTTAACTGCGGGTAGACAATGATCTCTGTCACTATTACTGAATCAAGACCTGGCCAGAGCTGAAAATGCCCTTTTCCAATGCCTTCAGCAATATCCTCAACACTGTGACTGCCTCCAGAGTATTCTAGTGCCGCAGCCACATGATGGCGCAGTCTCTCAAACTCTTCCTCGTCAATCAACGCTTACCTGACGCAACAGCATCAACTCTGGTCACGCCAACGCGCCAATCTTCCAGCACAGCGCCTGTGTAGCGAATCTTGACCTGACGGCCAGAGAACCGCGCATCTGTGGGCTGTGACGCTGAATACGGCCCGTGTGTCGTTTCCACTGATGTCGGATACATCCGAGACTTGAAGCTGATCTGCACCTCGCCAAGCGCCATCTCGTCTGGTATCACTTGACGCACCGACATGATGTTCTCTCCCACACCAATCTCGTACGGTCCAGACTCGGCATAGACAGAGCCACCGTCATAGCCAAAGCCAACCTCATGCTCGTAGATGTAGCCTGATGCGTCAACCATGATGGGGTAGAGGTAAACGCCTCGATCTACGCCAGCAGTGCGCCCCATCGTGCCAATATTCCAATGGCCTTCGCGGTAGTTGTAGATGACATAAGAGTCAACTTCATTGCTTGAGTTTGATGGGTAGAACCACCAGACCTCACCGTACTTGCTGTTATGCACAGCGTATACCTTGGACGCTTGGTTGTAGTTCATGTTGCTGAACACATAGTCAGAGACATCGCAAGGCAATGGCTTGACATAACCGTCAAATATCCAGAATCCTGATCTGCTCATCCACATGGCGGCAGAGTCGATGGCCGCCACAGACTGACTCGATATCACGCCACAGCCTGAACCAGCACGCTCAAACTGATACACATAGGGCAGACCGACATAAGTCGCAGTGTGGACATCAACATCAGTAAACAGCAGATTGATGCCTCTGACGCGCTTTCCGCACTTCAGTGAGCCAACCGTGTTCAGTTCAAAGTCACCGGCCTGATTGGTGGCAGAGGCCGTCCAAACAGTGTTGTCCTCTTGGTCTGACCACTTCACCAGACGCGGATTGCTGGACGCACCCAAAGCAAACAGGAATCGCTCGGCAGTAGACAGCAAGGCAGCGCAACCAGTTGGCGCGTTGGTGATGGCCACCGCCAAGGTTGGCGTTGTGAATCCCAATTGCCACTCGTAGAGCTTGCCATCAGTATCGGAACAAGCCACCAGATACTCGCCCCAAGTGTCCAGACTCCATGTGGTGGCAGGCGCTACTGCGCCAGCGTCAGGACGCGCCACGCCATAAGCAAATGAGCCATAGGTGTTATACCCATAGCCTGTGCCACTGACGGCATCAGCGCGTCCAGAGGCAATACCTGTTGGCGTGATCTCTTTGATCACATTGTTTTCGTCCATGGCGTAGAGCTTGGACTGCGTACCGGCAGCAATGTACCGCGCACCGGAGTTTGTCTTCCAAGTCAATATGCCACGGCACTTGCCTGTCAGTGCGGTGTTTGACTTCTTGCGCCAGCCGCCAATAGGTCTAAGCGTGTTTTCGTACCAACGCACAAGATTTGCGTCATACCAGCGTCCGGCAGACTGATACTCAGTACCGTTGCGATACACGCCAGCAGGGATTTTGAGAGGAATGAGTGCCATGGCTGAATTATGCGGTTTCTGTTGACAAATTGGACACAAATGTGACAGTGGCAATGGCTGACGGTACGGCTGGTCTGGTTGGGGTACTGCTGGCGGCAAAGTGCTCAAGACTGACACCAACATCTGTTGGCCGCCACATGATTTCTACATAGTCATTTGCCACCAAACTGACAAAGAAGTTGAGAGAGGCAATTAGGTGCGATGGGTCGCCAGAAGATTTTCTTGCCACAGCATGAAACCTGCTGTTTGAATTGTCGATGTTTGTGCCGTTCTTGCGAAACCACACATCCACATCTTGACCATCATTGGTGGTGTTCTTGAATTGGATGCTGAATTGCAGGTTGTAGATGCCAGACTGCGCCACATTGAGCCTTGATGAATTGGACAAGGTAACGCCATTACTGAAGTCTGTGGTGTCAAAGGTGACGGCGTAGGCTGTGGTGGTGTTGGCCGCAGTCTGGTCTGTGGAGTCCTGAAACGCGCCATAGGGATTGTTGATCCACTTGCCACCACGCCTGCCAAACAACGCTGAGAACAACGCTGTGAGCTTGGCAAAGTAGGTATTCAAGCCGCCAAAGGATTGCGTGAAGAAACCCTGATCGTAGGCAACATCAGCCGCGCCAAGGTTTGGCGGTGTTGGTGGCGTTATCTGCTGATCAAGGTTGAGTGCCATGGTTTATGCCACCAAGCCGTTCAAGTAGGTAGTCTTACCAGCAACCTTGGTGGCGGTCAACTCTTGCTTTTTCAGGTTGTTCGGGTCATAGGACACATGAACCCACCCGCTGTCGGGAATACCTGGCGTGTAAAACTCCAAGATCAACTGCGTGTACTCAAGGTTGTCCATGATCCACTGTGCAAGGTCAGCATTGGCCACGCCAGGTATCTCAATATCAGCCGCCATACCCTTGCAATGGTCAGAGGTCTTAGAGCCGCCAACCGCCGCATTTGACTCCGGTGAACGGTAAGCCGAATTCACCTTCACGCCTTTGCCGTAATGGTCACGCACTGGCTGCAACACCTTCTCGCACAGCAGTCGCAGATTCTCGGTGGCCTCATCATCGGGCGTATTGTCAAAGCCCATCCGCAATGCGGTTTCGGATTTGCTGAGTTCATGCAGAGAGAAGTTGGCGGTCAAGTTCATTTGGTGTTCCTTATGGTTTCGTAGGCTTCAAGACAGGTATTCAGTTTCCGGATGGCGGCATCTCCATCGGCGGCGATCTGGAGAAGATCGGCAGCGACATCAACCGATCCACTAGATTCGGCTCGTGCTTCTCCGCTGTCACTTCCGCTGGCAACGGTGGCGGTTTCGGGCACTGGAACGCTTGGGCAGGCGGTTGCTTTTGTAGGAAGCCGCAGCTTGAGACTGCCATCGTTGAGAGCACTACGCAACTGATTTTCTTTAGCCTTTGCAACATTGTTCGCCTTTCGTAATGTCTCGCCATATGTTTGCGCTACCTTTGCCATCGCCTGCTCAGTCTCACGCGCCTTGGCGTTGAGCGCGGCAATCTCAAGCTGTTGGCGCTGGTACTCTGAATCTTTACCCTTGTAGTATCCACCGCTGAAAGCAGTACCCATGGCCAGCACAAAGCCAAGAATCACCCAAGGGCTAAATATCGTCATGACTCAGCCTTGCCCCTGACATACGCCTGTGCCGCCATGAATGCCACCACAATCGTTCCCATGGCGGCGCAGTAGGTGGTGGCCAAACCGTTCAGCGCATTAACCTTCTCCAGCGTCACTAGCTCGGAAGCCATGTACGCAATGATGACGGGAGGAAAAACCAAGGCAGCCCACGCCATGATGCGTTGCTGGTCTGCCATCTTGTCCATGTTCTCGATGGTGATCATGCGCTCGGACCGTGCTAGTTCGCTGTCAGTCACAACGCCATCATGGTCAGTATCAAACTTGTTGAATTCAGAATCTTTTTCCAGTTGCTTACTCATCTTTGTCCCTTTCCTTTTGCTCGATCTTTTTACGCAATGCTTCCACCTTTTCGATCTGCTGCTTGGCCTCGTTCTTTGTCTCCAAGACATCGAGGTACAGCATGGCCAACAAAGGCAATAGCAAGGCAATGAGTACGCAAGCCGCAATCCATCCGATCATCTCTTCCCCCAGTGACTTACGAACCACAGCCACAGCCACAGGTAGAGGAGGAATATAGAAGTCGCCACCACTGCTGCCAACTTGGCTTGCAGGTTTCTTTCCTCTTGACGGTGTAGCCATCTGTCTTGCCTCTTCTTCGCCTCCTCCTTGAGTCTAGCTTTTTCCTGTTCCTCTGAGATGACTTCGCGCATCTTGAAGACTTCGGAGTACAGTGCGCCCATCTCTGGCGGTGACTGATACACCATAGTCTCTCGGATTTGAATCACCAGCCTGTCCATCTCTTGCTGCGCCATCACACGCTTTAAGGCAGCTTCCATGAGGTTTTGATCAGGGTCATAGACAGTTTGGCTTTTCTCTTCTTCCTCCCTGATGTGCGCGGCCAGTTGTTCTTGTAGCTTGAAAAACTCAGTCAGGTTTCTGACAATATCAATCTTGACCTGAGTCTCGTCAACTGCGACATATGCTTGCTTCTTTTTCGCCAGAGGCTTTGCTTTGGCGGTTGGCTTTGGTTTGCCGCCAAAGAACGCAAGTAGCTGATTCCAAAAGCCATGAACCTCTTTGCCAATTGCGATGACTTCATCAGCAGTGGCCTTGATCTCAACAAAGGACTCCTTGGCTTGCTTGTACAGCTCGCATCCGGCTTGGATGTTCTTAACCAGCCCAGCGGCAAGAAGACAGATGCTGATCGGATCAATTTACAGCTCCTAGAGCTTTAGAACAAGCGTCATCAGCATACCAATGATGGCTGCACATGACCCTATCAATATCTGCTCAATGCGCTTGAGTCGAGCGTTGATGCTCTCGTATCGAAACTCGCACACCTGTTCATGCGTGTCTAAGCGTGCTTCAACTGGTGTCATGGCATTGCCGCCTTAATCTCATCAGTGGTAGTTGCCGCATCAATCGCAATCTGCATGGTGGCGTATTTCTCACGCACAGCTTGCCTTGCCGCTTCTGCCGCTGTTGCTTCAGATGGAATGGTTGCCTTGATGTCCAATGGCGCAAACTCAGCAGACCTTGCTTCTCTGCGCTTGTCGTGGGCAATGGTCTTGGCTTTGTCAATGTTGATGGTAATCACGCTGTGTACCTTTCTCTGTACCGTTGTGCCGCTTTTGCTTGGCATGGTTTGCAAACTCTACGATTGCCACGCAAAGTTAAATCGTGGCCTTCTTTACATACCGTCTTTTCCGCATTTGCGTTAATTTGATCTCGTGTATTTTCACTGCGGGTCAGCAAGCGTAAGTGTGCAGGGTTTACACAAGACCGAACTTTACACATATGATCTACACATAAATCAGAATGTATCTCACCATTAAATAGCTTATAAGACACTCTATGTGCTTCATGTGCAGTTCTTCCAATACCAAAACGCCCATAACCACCTTGGCTTACATGAGCAACCCACAGCCAGCAACCAGTATTTGGTTCTGGAGATACTTTTTCCATAAACCTATCAAGCATCAGAATACTCCCATGCGTTACGAAATGTGCGGTCTGATGGAATGTCAGCCACATCCACAATCTTGTAGGGTTTGCCTTCAGGCACTCTCATTTGGGCAAGCACCTCCATTGTGTTTCCTTCTTGTGCAAGCCACTCAGGTGCTGGAACAATGATTGCAACACCATCGTCTGTTGGGTAAATAATTCTTGAGTTCATGATTGTCCTTCAGCGGAAGATTGCTACATTAACTTGT
>Ga0315903_10003828_pt1 | contig 20544 bp, 22 predicted proteins | sample LakEriMetagenome_7_FD_203524 | JGI IMG/M metagenome (GOLD analysis project Ga0315903, IMG submission 203524) | Freshwater fungal communities from buoy surface, Lake Erie, Ohio, United States - Buoy 2 MA119 | ecosystem: Environmental > Aquatic > Freshwater > Lake | place: USA: Lake Erie, Ohio... | reverse complement strand
CACCGAGTTGAACGGCCAAGAAGGTGGCGAGCGGCACGAGCGGCATCATTCCGCGGCCTTCTCGACGACGGGGTCGACCTGCTCCGGGACCTTGAGCCCAAGCGCGCCGTGCAGGGCTTGGAGCGATTCGTTCACCGCAACGGCCTCGTGGAGCTCGAGGAGGCCGCCCTTCTGGGCGCGAAGGACGATGGCGACGAGGTTCTGAAATGCTTGTTCGGTCTGCATGGTTCCACCTTACGTCAGACGCCGCAGACGGTCCAGTTGGCACCGTTCCAGATGACGAAGCCGGAGAACCCGCCACCGCCCGCGGCCACCGCTCCGAAGACGGGCGCGACGGAGAGGTTCGTGCACCACGCCATCGTGCCGACGGGCGGCGCGACGGGGAGGTTCGCGAACGTCGACGACTTCACGCCGGGGCCGATGGAGAGACCGTCGTTTGAATCCGTCGGGTCGGTCGTCGAGATGTGGAGATTGTCGCTCTGCGAGTTGACCCAGAGGCGGTAGCCGCCGAAGCGCGCGATCGGCGTGTTCGCGAACGTCGGAAAGATGGTGAAGAGCGGAAGTGTGAAAAACCGAAACGCATCGACGAGCGCCGTCGTGTCAAAGCGCCCGTAACCCGAGGCGAAGTCGAAGGCCGTCGGGGCCGTGTACGCGCTCGAACGACGAAGAGCGTAAACGCCGCCATCGGGGAGGAGCTGCGTCGTGCCTGCGCTTGCGTCGATCTTCGTCCCGACGATCTGCGCGCAGTTGACGACGCGCGTGCGAATCGCCGACGCCGTAAGCGCGTAAGCGTCCGAGCCCGTGCAGTCGATCGAGCACCCGTCGATGATGAGGTCATCGCAGGCGTTGCCGTAGACGCCGACGATGGAGACCGAGTTGTTCTGCCCCGCGAAGCTCGTGCCGTAGATGGCGCACGCTGCGGAGGTCGCCGCGCCGCCGTCGACCGAGACGTGCCGCGTCGTGGCTGCCGCCGGGTTGCAATCGAGATTGCAGCCGAAAAGGCGCACGTTGCTTGCGCCGTCCGTCACGCTGACGTTGTGCTGCACGTTCGAGCGACACGACGCGCCCACGACCGTCACGCCGCTCGGGAAGATGCCGCCGTCTGCCGCGACGTGGACGCCGTGCCGCCCGTTGTCCTCGAACGTGCCGCCGGTGATCGTCGTGAAGTACGCCTCTTGCCCGATGAGCACGCCGTCGAACGTGTTCGAGCGCGACCAGATGTCGGAGAGCGTGTTGTGCGCGCCGCGCTGAATCTTGATGCCGTCCGAGCCGCAGTCGAAGAGCTCGAGGCGCTCGAAGACGCTCTGCGAGGTGTAGTCGGTGAAGATGCCCTGCGTCGTCCCGAGCTGGCCCTGAATCGTCATGTCGCGGATGCAGAGCGACACGTTCGCGATGATCGGGTTTCCGACCGACGTGATGCACGGACCCGCGCCGAAGTTGCGGATGACGGTGTTCCCGCGCCCTGCGCCGTAGAGCGTCTTCCCTGCGGTGCCGTTGAGCACCTGAATAGAGCCGCTCGTCGGCGTGCCGTCGTTCGTGACGTAATACGCGCCCTCGGGGAAGAAGACCTCGTCCGCCGCTGCAAGGGCCGCGGCGATCGACGACGTAACGTCGATCAGGAGCGTCCCCGCCTGCACGTCGGCGATCTCCGAGGGCGTCATGAAGTCGAAGACGGAGACCGACTCTTGCAGCTTGCTCGTGAGCTGCCGCACCGTCGACCCGATGCCGCCTTCGGTGTACTCCACACGGTCTGAAGAGAGGCCGCCCGTCGTCGCCGCGAGCGGGATGCGCACCGTCGCGTTGAGCGACGAGAAGACGAGCAGGTTCTCGGCGTCGTTCACCGTCACCGAGAAGTCGTCGGCGTTGACGTAGAGGCGGCACGCTGCGCCCTGGTACTGCGGGAAGCCGTTCAGCGTCCGCACGGGTTGCGCCGCCGGGATGGTGAGCGCCGCGTCGACGTAGACGGGCACCTGGTTCGCCCCCGCAGGGAGGCCCGCCGTCCCGAAGTAGAGGAAGCCACCATCGAGCGGCTGCCCGTCGCGGTCGTGGAACGTCGGGAAGGGCTCGGAGACGGAAAAGGCGCTCATGGGGTCGGCTGCTCCTGTGGCTGCTGCGGCTCGGCGGTTGCGCCAGCGAGAATGGCGTTTCGGATAAAGAGCTGGCGATCGCTCATAGCACGCGGCAGCCCAGCAGCCTGAGCGAACACATCGAACTTCGGCGAGCTCGCGAGTCGATTGATGGCCTTCTGCTGCGCGCTTGGATTGCCAGCGGAATCAACGACGAGTCGCTGGAACTCAGGCGAGAGGAGCACTGCGTCGGCTGCCTTCGCGGCGGTCGTGCGGTTCTTTTGCAGCGCGGAGCCAAGACCCGCTGCGAGCCCTGCGCCGATGCCTGCGCCGCGGAAGCCCATCGCCGAAGTCGCCGCTTCGATGGGGAGCCCGACCGCCGCCTTCGACGCGATGCTGTACAGGGTGCCCGCGAACGAGTCTGCGTTCTCGAGCTGCTTCTGCGCCGACTGCACGCGCCCCGTCGGGATGTTCTCGCGCGTCGCCTGCGCGATCGACTTCGAGACCTTCGCGAGATCGTCGAACGCCGACTTCGCTCCCGGCGGGAGGTTCGAGAAGACCGCGGCCTCCGCCTGCTTGTTCTTCCCGAGGTTCTCGTAGAACTTCGAGAACGTGTTGAAGTTGAGCTCGCCGTTCTTCGTCGCGTTGCCGAACGCAGATCCGAGCGCAGAGACGACGACGTTCTGACGCATCGAAGCAGGGATTGCTTTCACGATGCCTGCGAAGCGGTCGGCGTCGCCCTTCGAAAGACCCGTCGTCGACGTCGTTAGCTTCGTGACGAGCGACTGGTCGAACTCCTTGCCGAAGAGCGAGGCCATGTCGTCTTCGAGGCCCTTGCGCAGCTTCACCGCATCCTTCGCCTGCGCCCACTTGTCGGCGACGCCTGCGGCCTGCGCGGCGACTTCCTGGTCTTCCGTCATGAGCTCGCGGAGCTGCTTTGCGATGCGCGTGCTTCGGTCGGGCACGACGCCAGGGCCGCCTGCGATCTCGCCGACATCTTTTCGAAGCTCGTCGACGAGCGCGTACGTCGGCGGAATCTGCTTCACCGACTTGCCGCTCTTCGACGCGATCTGCTGCGGCGTCAGCTTCGCGAGAAGTTCCTTTTCGATCGGCGTGAGGTTCTCGACGCCGTTCATCTCCTTCGCGCGATCTTGAATGAACGCAAGCGTCTTGTCCGCACGCACCCGCGTGTTCGCCGGAAGCGCCTGCGCGATCTCCTCGTAGAGCTTGTCGGATGTGCTCTTGAGCGCCGCGGCCTGCGACTTGAGCTCAGTGCGCACGCCTTCGGAGAGCGTCGAGAGGTCGCGCGTTCCGCCGAGGTCTTCGATGAGCTTCGACGCACGCGCGCCGACCTGCTGGAGCCCCTCCATCTCCGCGGAGCGCGCCGCCGAGCCGGGGATCGACTTCACCGCCTGGCCGATCTCGCGCACGACCTGACTCGTCGAGACGTGATCGGGCTGAAGGTACTGCGTGATGCCGAGGCGCTCCGCCGCCGCGATCGTCTCCGGGTCCGCCTGCACTTCCGTTGCAAGGCGCTCGAGCGTCTTACCGCCGAACGGAGACTCGACGGCCTTCTTCGCCTGCTTCCCGAACTCCTCGACGGTGAGGGCCGCCGGCATCGCGCGACCGCTCGCGGGGAGCTTGCCGCCAAGACCGCCGCCGATGATGGCCGCCGCGACTTGCGAGCCAGCGCCGAGACCCAGTTCGCCCGCAGCTTGTGCAGCCGATGACCCAACGATGTCGGATGCAATCTGCGACGCAGGCGCTTCGGCGAGCATCGCACCAGCAGCCTGCGCAATCGGGGCTGCGCTTTTCATGAGCGCCTGACCAGCGGCCACGCCTCCGACACCACTCGACACGCCCCCAGCTGCGGCCTTCAAGAGACGCTCCGCCGCCGTCTGCGGCTCGGCAACGCCTGCGCGCGTCAGAAGACCTTGCAGGTTCTCCACGAAGCCAGTGTCAAGCCCGAGGAGCTGCGACGCGCCAAGGGCCGCAGCGCCAAGGCCAGCGCCCGCTGCAAGCGGGATTCCTGCGATGGGGGCCGCGAGCGCGCCAAGGCCTGCCATGACCGCCGCAGGCGCAACGCCGCGCGTGATGGCCCCACCGATGCCCGCGAGCGTGGTCTCCGGCACCTTCGCGCCGGGGTACTGCTTCGCGTACTCCTCGGGCGAGACGGTTTGACCGCCGGTAATCTCGAGCTCCATCGGCTCGCCTTCGGCGGGGGCGGTCTTTGGTGCCTGACGCTCCGCGTAGAGTCGCTGCGCCTGCGCGATAACGTCGGCCTGCGACGCACCGTCAGGGCCTTCGAGCTCAATCGTCGAACCGTCTGGCGCTTGTACCGTGTAGCGGGCCATCACTTGCCTTTCGTAACGCTGACGATAGACCAACCGCCGCCAGTCGCTGGCGTCATCGCCGGAGCCGCCTGCGTCGCTCGAGGTTGCGCGGGTGTCATCACGGGACCAGGTTGCGGCGCGGCTTGAGGCTGCTCTTCCTGCGGTGCGGAAAGGAAAATCGCCGACGGCTCAATTCCAATGCGCTTCGCTTCGCTTGTGTACGTCGTACGAAGTCGCTCGCCTTGCTTCTTGTACGGCTCAAGAATCTTTGCCGCTTGCGTTTTGAACGAAATGCGCTGCTCAGGGTTGAGCCGCTCGCCACTCTTGAGCTTGTTCCACTGATTGCGAATTTGGTCGGGGACGCCCGCTGCATTCTGAGCGTTTGCGAACTCGCCTTCGCGCACCGCCGATCCTGGGTCGAGCATCTTCATGTAATTGAAGATGAGCGCGAGGTCGCCCGCCGCGTCGTCCTGCGCAGCGTTGAGCCGCTGGAATGAATAACTCATCTCGGAGATCGGCTTCATCGCGTTGTTGAAGTCGTCGCGGAGCTTGCCTTCCGTGTTGAGCTGGTCCTTCAACGATAGCGCAGGCTTCGGCGCAGCAGCGCCGCCAACGCCCACCGGCTTCGGCTTCAGCTTGTCGACTTCGAGTTGCTCGCGAACCCTCGCGAACTCAGCCTTCGCTTCCGCGATCTTCGCGTCGGAGTATTCCTTGAGGTTCTTCGACTCTTCAAGCATCCGGTCTCGGCGCTGGTCTTCGAGCTTGACGAAGGTCTCGTTGTACTTCTCCGGCCCCATCGCCATGGCGACCGCCGTGTTGAGGCTCGTCTGCGCTGCGTTGAGGTCGCCGAAGAGCACAAGGTTCTTCTGCACCTCGGCCGCATCAGCCTCGCGCGTCTTGCCTGCGTTGCGAAGAGCTTCGACCTGCTTGTCGAGGAGCTGCCCAGCGGTGACGCGATCCCCGGCGTTAATGGCCGACACGACGGGCATAATTTCAGCGACCTTAGCTTCGCGTTCCTGATTACTTAGATTTGCGAACGGCGTCTTGAGCTGCTCGACGGCCTCCGGGTACTTCAACATGAGCTCGTTAAGGCTCTTGGACGAAAAGCCCTCCGCGCCGAGCTTGCCGAGCTCGCCTTGGAACTGCTGCGCACGCTGCGCCTTCGCTTGAAGCGCCTGGTTTTCAAGAAGCGTCTGCTGCTTCTGCGCTGCCAAGAGATCGGCGCGCTCCATCATGCCGCCGAGCTGGATGCCCTGCTGAAGCCCTGCCGTGACCGCGTTCGCGGGATCTTGGAGCTGAAGTCGGAAGTCGAATGGTTGCGCCATGATCAGCCCTCAGGAAATGCAAGGCGGCGCTGCGCCTCGGTCATCGCGTTGTAAGCGTTTGCGGTCGACGCCATGCCGCCACCAGTTGGAGCAGGAGAAGGGGCAGGAGTTCCGCCAAACGGCCCCTTGCCCAACGCGCCAAGACCGCCGAGCGTCCCGAGCGCACCGCCGACGCCGCCGAAGAGGTTCGCCATGCCCTGCCCTTGCGCCATCGCCGCGCCTGCCTGCGCCTGCCCGATGCCGCCGAGAAGGTTGCCGACGTTCGCCGCGCTCTGCTGCCCGAAGCCAGCCGCGCCCATCGCGCCCTGCTGGCCCATCGCCGAGAGCCCGCCGAGCTGCGCCATCTGCTGCTGAATGAGCTGTGAGAGCATCGCGGGGCGAAACTGCGCGAGCGCCGCTTGCGTGTTGCCGCCGCGAAGGCCGCCCGTCGCGCTTGCATTCTGCAAGATCGCCGACTCGCCCTGTTGAAGCATCGCCTGGAACTGCGGGCTCTGCTCGAGCTGCGCGATCGCAGCCTGCTGTGCCTCGGGGCCGCCGAGCCCGAGCAACGCCTGCTGCTGCCCGAGCGCGCCTTGTCCCGCTTGCATGTAAGGCGCAAGGAGTCGTTCAGATTCGGCCTGCTGGCGACGCTGCTCTGCGATTGCGGCTTCGCTCGCTGAACGCTGCGCGCCCGACGCCTCCTCGGCGGCGGACTTCTGCGCGAGGTAGCCCCCGACGCCGGTGATAACGGAGCCGCCAATGACGGCGGTTGCAATCCAGCTCATGGCTTACCCCTATCAGATAGCTCGTGCACGCGCAGCCGTTCGACAAGCGCGTGCGTCTCGTTCCATGTGTCGCTTTTTTCTACGAAGAGCTTGTCGAGCTTGTCGAGGTCGCGCTCGTCGGTGGCGTGCACGTTCTGCCATACGGTCTCCTCGTGGGCCAGCGCGACCTTGCGCCCTGGTGGTGCGATGAAGACGAGCGGGGCCGAAAGCGTGGCGACGCCTTCCGGTGTCGCGATGGTCACACGCCCCTTGAGCATGATGTTCACATGCTCGGTCTTGTGCGCGTGGCCAACGACAAGCGCGCCCGCGGGGATCGTGATCTGGCGAATGTAGAGCCCCGGTCCGAAGAAGTGCTCTGTGCGGCAATCCACCTGTGGAAGCGCAAGCATCGCCCCCTCGAGCCGCTCGATCTTCACGGCATCGTCGTCGCGCACCGCCTCCGCGAGCGTCGTCATTCGGCCTCGAACTCCTTCTCTTCCCACGCCTGGCAGCTGCGCAGGTCATGGCACACGAAGGAGAACTTCGTGCAGAATCCACGGAAGCCCGCGGCCACGTCGAACGAGTTCCAGGGGATGCGCTCCATCTTGAGCTGCGTGTCCGGCGTGTTGTCGTAGTACTCGCAGTTGGAGCAGCGACGACGACGCGCCTCGGCCTCGTCGACCTGCATCGCCTTCGCGAGCGCGCGCCAGTACTCGCCGTTCGCGCCGCGCTCGTTCGACGGCTGCTCGGGGCCGAGCATCCAGTCTTGGATGACCATGAGCGTGTTCTTCTTGTTCTCGCTGGTCGACGGGAACGGCTTCTCGACGGGGATTCCGAGCATCATCATGACGTGTACTCCACACCGCTCGCGCGGATGGTCAGGGTCGCCGCCGCGCTGGCTTGCGTGACGATGAAGGAGCCGGGTTCGAGCCACTGGCCGACGAGCTCGGGGAAGAGGTACGTCTCATCTGGGACGATCGGCTTCGTGTCGACGATGAGGTTTGCGCTCGACGCGCTGCCGCCCACGGTGACAAGCCACACGGAGACGGTGACGTTCGCCGTGTTCGTGTTCGTGCCCGTGAACTTGTCGATGCGCGTGCGCGCTCCGAGCGGAGCCGTGTACTGCGTCGTCTGCGCGGCCTCGGCTTGCTTCGGCGGGATGAGGACTTTCGGTACGACGGCCATGGCGGAACCCTAGCGTGAAATGTTGTCGGTGACGGTGAGAATGAGAGAGGGCACCGCAGGCACGGGAGCCGCTGCGGGGAACGCCTGGATGCGGATGTCCGTGTCATCGACGGACCACATGAGCTGGATGTAATCTCCAGCGTTGAGGCGGAAGACGAAGTTCCAGGCTGCGACGGACTCGTCGTTGTTGCCTTGCACGCGAATCTGCGTCGCACTGTTTGGCACGTCCACGCCGTTGATGCGCAGCCAGATCCATAGGAGCCCCACGGGGGCGCTCGTCTTGTCGATCTGCGCGCTGAACTGGATGTTGTAGATTCCCGCCGAATCGACGTAGACGCGGCTCGTTGGCGTTCCGACGTACACGCCGAACGAGAGATCGGTCGTGTTGAGCGTCATCGCATACGGCGTATTGATGGCGGCTGCCGTCTGCGTCGTCGTGTCGAAGAAGGTGCCGTAGCGCGCGCGGCTCGACGCGAAGACGTTCGACGCTACGGCGGTCGCGGGCGGCGCGAGAAGAAGCCCCGTCACGGCGTCTGTGATGCCCACCAGCGCGCTCGTCGCGGCTTCAGCGGTAGCTAGTGCGGTCTGCGCGTCGATCGCCCCGTCTTGGGCCAGTTGCGCGACAACGCCAGCCAGCTTGTTGACGCCCGCGAGCGCCGCTCCGGCGTCGAGCGTCACCGCGTCGAGCCCCGTCGTTTGAATCTCGTCGACCGACGAGAAGAGGAGCTCGAATTGCCGGATCTGCTCGTGCTCCTGAAGGAAAGACGCGAGCTGGTCACGGGTGAGGCCAAGACGACGGATTGCCATCACCAGGCCAGGGGTTCGAGCTGCGCTTCGAGGCGAGCCACGGGAAGGTGCGCCCACGAGTCACCGCGGAAGCGTTGGATGCGGAAGCGACGCATGAAGCCTTGACGACGCCACGCGATGCGGTGCTGACGCGCGCCGAAGGTGCCCACGCGCGCGGTGTGGTCGACCGACCACGAGAGGCCGTCGAGGCTGTAACTCGTCGAGATGAGCGGGTCGGTTCCGAACGGCACCGAGCCAGGGAGCGCGATGAGCTCGAGCTCGTGGAAGATCGCCCCGTTGCCTTCGTTGTAAGCGATCGGCGTCGTGAGCTCCCATCGCACGCGCTCGCCCCAGTGCGTCGAGACCGTCTGCACGAAGTGCCCGAAGGCCGCGCTCTGCGTGTCGCCGACGTTCCAACGGTCGTAAGCCCAGACGAAGTTGCGGGCGCGGTACGTCGCGAAGCCTTGCAGCGTGCTCACGAGCACGAACCACACGGGAGCGCCGAGCGCCTTCGACGCGGCGGCGTCGTAGACGAGCGTGCGGTCTGGAAGGTGGACGTAGAGGAACTGATGCGCTCGGTCGTTGCGCGCCTCGAGCTTCACGCCCGAGAGCTGCGCGGTCGTGTACGTCGCGAGGATCTCGTCGACCTCTTGCGTCGAGACCTTGTTCGCCATCGCGTTCGCGCCGATGTAGATGCCGGGGGCCTCGTTGCGCCCACCGCCGAGGAAGGCGAGCGCCTCGACGAAGACGCAGCACGCGAAGGTGCCGACGCATCCCTTCATGATCTGCGCACCCTCGATGCGCTGGAACGGAAACCCGACGCCGCCCACGTTGTCGAAGACCTCGATCGTGTTCGCGTTGAGCACCGCGACCTCGTTGCGCAGCTTCACGATCGCGACGACGGGATCGGGGTCCGCTTCGCTGCTCGCGTACTTCAGCGGATTCACTTCGAACGGGTCGTTAAGCTCCGTCACGACGAGGAACTCGCCGTCCGTCGTGAAGAAGTACCCGTCAACCCAACAAAAATCAACAACGACCCCAAGGTCGGGGTCCGTCACCTGCGAGAGCGACGAGCCTTGCAAGTAATAAAAGCGGCCTCCGCTCGCGATGGCGAGGCGATCAAACGAGTAATCGAACGAGACGAGGCCGCCGGGGCCAACGTCGCCGAGCTCCTGCACGCTGCCCGCCGCGTCGATGCGCACGAGCTTCGTCCCCATCACGCGGTAGACGAGCCCGTTCCACTCGATGCCGCCGCGATCGACACCGGGGCCGGTGCCGTCGGCGACGATGCCATCGCCGGGACGCAGGTAGGCCTCTGAGATGCCCGTGGCCATCGGCACGGGCACCATGTTCACCGGGTACGCCGTCCGAAAGTCGGGCGTCGTCGTCGTGTAGATGCCGGAGAGGAGGGGGATCGCTGCCATGTTATTTCCACTTCACGGAGTCGCTCCACCACGCCGCGCTCATCTTGCCCTTCGCGATGTTCTTCGCATGGCGAGCCTTGAACGACGCGCGCCGCTTCGCGTCGGCCTCCGACTCGCCCTTCTTCGGCGGCGAGCCCGAGACGCCCTGTTGGCCGAATCGAATCAGCTTCTCCTTGCCGCCCTCGCAAGCCTTGACGACGTGCGACTTCTTCGCGTGCCCAGGCGTGCGCTTAGGCTCGTTGCACTTCATCTCGGACTTGCGAGCGGTCGGCATGGTCGGTCACTCGTTCGAGGGAGCGGGGGCGGGATCGGCTGCAACCGGAGCCGCCGGCGCGCCATCGGGGAGCACGGGCGGTGCCGTGATGACCGGCTCGGGCGGCGCTGGCGGCGCGTCGGGCACGATCTCGATGATCGTGAGGCCCAGCGCGGTCGCGGTGTAGGTGTAGAGGTAATCGTCGTCGGTGCCCCACGCGGCGTAGGCGTCGCCGGAGAGCGTGAGCGCAGCGGTAGGCACGAGGTCCGCGCCGTCTGGCGTCGCGCGGAGGTGCCACCAAAGCGCAGCGGCGGACGCGGGGAGAACGGACACGTTGTCGATGGCGAGGATGGTTGCAGGCCCGCCAAAGGTCGGCACCGGCTGGATGATCGCGTACATGGGAACCTTTCAGAGACCCGCGGTCTCGTAAGTGACGGTGATAACTTTGTCGACGGCGCTCGACGAAATCGCGTTGGAAGTTTGCACGACGCCCGTTGTCGCGGTGCTTGGCCCACAAACACAAACGCCGTTTCCGAGCGCGGTGCCGGAGCTGTTGACCGCAGCGCCCGCAGCGATGCGGAGCGGCGTGAGAAGTGGCGGTGTCGCGATGGTCGCTCCACCCGTTGCGCTCGACGTGCCGCCCGTGAAGACGGTGTGAAGCGTGACCGTACGGCCCACGAGCGTCCAGTACTGGGTTGCGGTCACGTAGGTCCAGCCGGAGAGGTCGCCAGCGGAAAGAACGCGCGTGCCTTCCTGGTAGCTGTCGAGCGTGTTCGCGTTGCCGTTGCCCGGCGTCGCGGGGAGTTTGAGGCCCCAGCCTGACACAGACAAGTCGGCGATCTTCGTTGCACCTGCCGTAATCGTGAAAGCAGGGTTTCCCCCACCGTCGCGGAAGTTGTGCGTCCCGGCGTCGTAGTAGTTAACCGACGTGCCAGCGTATCCGATGCGCAACGACGCAAGGCCAGCAAGCGTTACATGCAAGCGCGAGTCTGGACTCGTCGTGCCGATGCCGAAGTTCCCCGCCGAGTCGATGCGGGCGCTCTCAAGCCAGGTGACGGTGTTGCCTGCCGTACCACTGACCGCGCGCTCCCATACATGTGCACCACCGATCTGAGTGTACTGCGAAGCAGCCGCGGTCGCCTTGTAGATCGCATTTCCGGCGCTGTTCAGGAAAGCGTTTACGGTCCAATAGGCGACCGAATCACTGCCGCTGTTGTAGTTCCATCGTGCGTGTGTGCGCATTTCCTCGGCGCGCACAGAAGACGCCCACGCGCTCGGAATGACGCCGATGCCGACGTTGCCGGAGGTCGTCAGCACAACCTGACTGCTCGCCACGGCGGTCGTGTAGCCTGCCGCCGTAAAGCCGATGGTCTTTCCGTTCGTGTTGAGCACAACGCCGGTGCTGGAGTCCTTCGAAATGCGGAAGGTTGTGCCGCTCGCCGAGTTCTCGGCAAGCTCAAGCCACGACCCGCTACCAGCCGGGAGTACGACGCCGAGCGGAGCGCCCTGGTAGTTCGCGAGAGACGCCGCCGTTCCGACTTGGAGCTTGACGTTCGCGAGCGTCGTCGACGTGTCCACGCCAACGCGGCGCGTGGACGTGTAGATCGAAGTGCTGTCGTCGATGAGCCCCGAATCCCCCAACGTGCTAGCGCCCGTCCAGCGGGGGATCGTGTTCGTGGTGCCGGTGCCGCCGACGGGAGCGCCGCCGCCGGTAGGCCCTTGAAGTGCTCGGAGCGACATTAGAGACCCTCGCCGGGGATGATGTGGAGAGAACCGCCCGCCGCGCTGCTAATGTGCGCGATGAACTGGAAGGCTCGGTTCTTCGTCACGACGATCTTCATGCCGGGCAGGATCGTGTAATCGCCGTTGAGCGTCGCCGTGACGGCGTTCGTGCTGCCGAAGCTCACCGACACGCGCGTCGCGCCGAGGTTCGTGAGCTCGACCGCGTTCGCGTTGTTCGGGAAGGCCGTCGTGGCGCTCGCGACGCCGGGCGAGAGGAGGAGCCCGTTGCCAAAGGCGGGCGCGAATGCTTGCAGGTAGTAGCTCATGGAGTGGCCTCGAGGTCAGAGTGCGAAGGGGGAAAGCTCAAACGAGATAGGTCGCGAGGGTGTAGCGCCCGGACGACGCCGGATTGAAAACGACGGTCGGAACGCCCTGAATCTGAAAGCCAGCGCGAAAGGTGCCCGTGGTCTTCACGACGAACGCGACCGCGTTCGCGACAAGCGCGTTGCCAGCGAATGTGTCCACCGAAGGCGTGATCGCCGCGGGGAAGTTGTCGAACCAATCCGTCGCCGTCGTGAACGTGAGCGACGAGGCCGCCGCAACCGAGATCGTGATCTCCAGCGTAACCTGATTGCCGACGCGCTGGTATCGCCCCGCGAAGGTCACGGTGCCGACGATGCCCGTGCCGTTGTACACCGGCGTAAACGTGCCCTCCTCGTAAGCGTCGAGCACGTTCGGGTCCGCGCTGCCAGGCGTCGACGAGAGGCGCACGCCTTGACCCGTGCCGCCCGCGTCGAAGACGGTGTTGTTCGTTGCAAGCTGCACGTTTCCAACGGGCGAGATGTAGAGGCGCGAAGCCACCGTGCCCGCGTTGCACGTCGAGAACGTCAGCGACGCCGAGCGCGACGCAGCCCAGTTGCTCTGCGCGTCGACCTGGATGCGAGCCGCGTCGAAGAAGCCCGTGCCGTCGTAGGCTCGCGCCGAGAAGACGCCGAGCGGGTCTGCCGAGAGCACCGCAGCAGGGAAGAGGAGCGCGCCTCGCGCCGTCGACGCGCGGAAGCCCGCCGTGCCCGTGAAGCCGTCGGTGTAGTTCGCGGCGTCGAAGAAGACGGTGCGCGGCGCGGAACTCAGCGAGTTCACCGCAGTAACAGCCGTGTCCGAGTCGTTGCGAATCGCAAAGACGTTGCCGCCGACGGTGAGCTTCTGCCCAGCGACCGGCGGATTCCCGACGCCGACCTCGGTGCCGTTGTCGCGCACGATCGAGTCGCCGAGCGTCGTCGGGGCCGTCCACTTCGGGAGGTAGTTCGGCGTGCCGGAGCCGACGCTCGAGGGCTTCGTCGTCGTGTACCACGCCGTCGAGAGCACGTCGTATCGCAGCGTCAGCGCGGCCCCTGCCTGAATGCCCGTCGGTGCGCCGTTGATCGCCGTCGCGCCGTTGGGCGTGAAGGAGAGCGCCGTCACCTCTTGCGAGGTGTAGAGCACGATCTCTTGCCCGTCGGCGGCGCTTGCCGCAGGCGGGAGCACGATCGTTCCCGTCGCCATCGTGCCCGTCGGGGTGAGCAGAACGAAGAGCGAGTTAGCCGTCGTCGGGAGCGCGAGCGTGAAGCCCGCAAGCGTCGGCGACGCCGTGACGCGGGTGTAGTTCGGGTCCATCCACGCGCTCTGGATGTACGCGAGCAGCGTCGACGCGGACGCCTTGCGCGCGTCGCCGTTGCCGGAGACGTAGACGGGGAACTGGTCCGAGCCCGTGATGGTGTTCGTCGAGGCGAGTTCGTTAATCGTCGGCATGGTTCACTCGAATTCGATGGGGCCGTCTTGGCCCGCGAGGAGAGGCGAAACGGGCTCGGGAAGGAATGGATCGCCCTGGTACGTCCACGGCTTGTTGCCCGCGCCTGCGGGCATCGTGCCGGGGAGCTGCATCGGCGCAGGGCTCGCAGCGCGGACCATGATCGTATTCAGCGCGAAGTGCGCCGTCGTCATCGTCGCGGGCAGAACCTGCTTGCCGTAGCTCGGGGCGATGCGGCACGCGAGATTCAGAATCACGGCCTCGTTCGCGCGGTCGGGCACGCTCGTCTGCGCGTCGAGGTCGCTTGCTTGTGGCGACCCTGGGAGCGGGTAGCCGAGACGAATCCCGCGCTCGTTCCAGTCGGCGAGCATCGCGTCGAGGCGACGCAGCGCGCTCGTGAGGTCTTGCGGCGTGAGGTTGAAGACGTAGTCGGCGAGGCCGATCTCCGTGAACGCCGCTTCGATGAATTGCCGCTTCGAGTAGCCCATCACCCGGCCTCAAGAGCCTTCGCGAGCTCAGTCATGAGCCGCTTGTCGCTCCATCGCCCGTCGACCTTGAGGCCGATGTCGGCGGCGTGCGCTTCGAGCTCTTCGCGCGTCGGCGCTACGTCTTCCGCCGCAGGTTCAGGAGCGGCGACGGGCTCGGAAGGCTTCGGCGCGATGCCGGAACGGTCGAGCGTGTAGCCCTGAGAGAGACGACGCTCGAGCGTGCGTGCATCATGCACGCGCTCGGAGACGACGCGACCGGCGACCCTGCGGAAGACGAAGCACGGCGCACTCACTTCGCCGCCTTCTTCGCCTTGCGGGCGGTGTTCAGCGCGATGGCGACGGCCTGCTTCTGCGGCTTGCCAGCCTTCATCTCCGTCTTGATGTTCTTCGAGACGGACTTCTTCGAGTAACCCTTGACGAGTGGCATGACGCGCACGGTAGCACGCGCAAAGCAAAAAAGAAGGAGCGACCGAAGCCGCTCCCCCTTTCGCTCAATCGCCGCTTTTCAGGGCTGGTCGAAGAGCAGGATGCCGCACATCTCGGGGTTGAGCACCGCGGTTCCGTAGAGCACGTCGACGCGATACTGCGTGAGGCTCGAGGCGATCGCGAATTGCTTCTGCATCACGACCTCGATGCCCTGGTCGGTGGTCGCGCGCATGACGGCGACACCGGCGTTCTCCGGGATCGCGAGGCGACCGGGGAGGAGCTCGATCGCCGACTTGTGCCAGAAGCAGTTGTAGTCGGCGGTCGCGGTGTTGAGGAAGGTGATCGCCGCAGCCGCGAGGCCAACGCCAGCGCGATCACAGTTCTGGTACTGGAGCTCCGCTTGCGTCGGCGCGTTGTCGGCGCTGATGATCGGCGGGGTGATGACGACGGTGTTCGCCGCGCCAACGCTGACGACGCGGAACGTCTTCGGCTGACCCGTCGGGCTCTTCGTGATGAGGTGCACCGCCTCGATGCCATCGATCGTGAAGGCGTCGCCCGCCGCCACGCCGACGTTGCTCGAAAGCGTGATCGTCTGGAAGCGGTTGTCGACGTTGAGCGTGCCCGCGGTGCTCGTGGTGTACGCCTGCGGGACGTAGTTCACGTTGCCACCCGCGTTGAGCGTGTTGACCGTGATCGCGCCACCGGCGTAGGCCGTCTTGCGGAGGGCGTAATCCTGCTTGTACGTCTCGAAGCTCGAGACCATGCCGACATACGCGCGCTCGAACGCCTTGTCGGAGCGGTTCTGCGCGCCGAACGAGCGCGTGGTCCCGACGACGTTGCCCGCGAGGCCGTTGTAGCTGCGCGAGGAGAGCGAGAGGTAGCGCGAATCGCCCATCACGCCGGTCTCGTTCATGAGCGAATCGCAAAGCGCGATGTCGTCGAACGAGCCCGCCGGGGTGCCCGTGGTGACGACGAGCGAACCGAGCGCCGTCGCGGCCTGCATCACCGAGAGGTTGATGTCGCTGGCGAGCTTCTGGTTCGCGCCAGCCGCAAGGCGGCCTTCCTGGAGCGCGTCGCGGAGCTCAACGCTGTTGAGGCCCCACGCCACGGTCTTCGTGTTCGTGATCGACGCGGGGACCGAGAGCTGCTCCTTGTCGGTGAACGACACGGGCGAGCCGGGGGTGCTCGTAACCGAGGTCATGATGTACGGCTGCGGACGCCAGATGGTGCCGTAGTTCGGCGACACCGAGGACGGGAACGCCGTCGTGCGCGCCGCGTCGGTCTGGTTGTAGTTGTACACGTTCACGTTGCGGCTCATGACGAGCGCATCGTTGAAGCCCTCGAGGAGCTGCTCAAACGCGACTTTCTCTTCCTTGCTGAAATCGTTTGCCATTGTCTTTTCCCTTAGAAATTACTTCGCCTGTTTTGCCTTGAGCTGCTGCTTGTAGCGAAATACCTGAGTGTAATCGCCCGTGCGGTCAGCCTCGGCGCGGAGGCGTTCGAGTTGCGAATCAACGGAGCCTGACGTGCGCGTGTTGCTCTTCACGACGGCTTCGGGTGCGGATGCGGGTTTGCGCGGCGTAACCTTCAATTGAGTCTCCAGCTTCGACACCGCGAAGGCGAACTTCACGGGGTCGGTGATGGCCTTGAGCTCGGCGAGCTTCGCCGAGTCCTTTCCGAGAGCGTAGGTGACGAGAGCGGGGTTATCCGCGCCGCTGACGATGATGCCCTGCTGGGTCACGTCGAGGGCGTCGGTGACGGCGTGCTCGGCCTCCTCGTAGTCGCGCACGCGAAGGGATGCTTTCGCCTTCGCGTACCCGTCGAGGCGGGCTTGCCACGCTTGCCGCTGCTGCTCTTCGGCCTGCTTCTGCCTCTGCGCGTGCTCGTCGTGAGCGCGCTTCCGCTCGAACCATGCCGCGATCGCGGTCTCGTACTTCTCGGCGTCGTAATCGAGGTCTTCAAGCTTCGGCTTCGGCCCGAGCGTCGGCGGTGATGGCTCGACCGGCGCGGTGGCTTTCAGCTTGCTTTCGTACTCGCGCACCTTGCGCTCTTGCTCGCGCAAGAGCTTCCGCAGCTTGTTGACGAGGCGGGGATCTTTCTCCTCCTCGACGGGCTGCGGCGGCGGTGCGTCTCCGACGCTGACGATGACCTCGTCCTCGACTGCATCCTCGTCCGGTTCGGTGGCCTCGGCGGTTGGCTCGCCTGCGGGCTCCGGCTCTTCGGCCTCGGGTGCTTCGACGACTTCTTCGACCGTCTCCTGCTCTTCAATTGTCATCACGTCGCGCTGCTACTCGGGCATCGGCTGCCCGGAGGCCGGCGTCTGCGGGCGCGCGGAAGTGGCTCGCGCGATCGCTTCTGCCGTCTTAATGGCTTGACTCTGCGCGGAAATGTTGACGTTTGCAAGCGTCTCGACGGTCTTCGCCTTCGTCTCCTCGCTCTTCGCGATGGCGAGCGCCGTGTCGGCCTGCGCCTTCGTCGCGCGGGCCTGCATCTCGGCGGCGGCGCTCTGGAGGTAGAGCGTCTGCGGGTCGGGCTGCTGTTGCTGCGCGGCGGCGGCCATCTGCTGCGCCTCTTCCTGCGTCGGTTCGAGGACGCCCATCGTCACGAGCTTCTTGCGGAAGAACGGGCGAACGTCGGCCATGCCCTCGCCCTCGATGTTCATGGCGAGCATGAGCTCGAGCACGCCCTTCACCTGCGGGTCGGTCGACGCAGCGAGAGCGCCGGCGATCGTGCGCACCGTCGCGTCGCGCTTGCTCTGCGTCGACGGACCGACCTCGGCCTTCACGTCGAAGGACGCGCGCGAAAGGTCGTTCTCGAGCTCCATCGTGCCCGCTTCGGCGATGATCGGGCGCTGAAGCTCGACGCTCGACACCTCGCCGTCGGGGCCGACGCTCTTCATCTTGCGACCCTCCTCGACGTAGATTTCGCGCGCCATGCCGAGCCACACCTCGCCGCAACGCTTCATCGCCTTGGCGAAGTTCGACGTGTAGACGAAGTTCTGCGCGTCGAGCCGCGTCTGAATCGCTTCGACGGTCTTGCCCGAGATGTTCGACACGAGCTTGTCGGCGGCCTGCGGGCTGCCGAGCGTGTCTTGCATGTCCTGCTCGGTGACTTGAAGCAGCGCCGCCATCGCGGGCGGAACCTGCGCGGGCTTCGTGTACCCGACCGGCCCCATCGGGTTCGTCGACCCGTCGGCCTGCGTGACCGGGTTCAGGAGCATGAACGGATAGTTCACGAGGTTGTCGTTCGTCCACATCTGCTGATGCCCGGCGACCTGCTCGGGCATGAGGATGGGCTTCTCAACCGACGAGAGCGCGGAGATTTCCGCGAGCTTCGACCGCTGCATGTTCGCGATGCGCTGCGCATCCTTCGCCAAGCGGACGTGACCGTTCGCGCGCTCAATGTTGTCGATGAAGCGGCGCTCGGCGAAGGCGATGATGACCGGGATGTTCGGCCCTGCGATGTAGCCGTGATCCTCGAGCACCGAGCCGCCGCTCATGACATACTTGTGCACGCGGCGCTTCTTGCGTCGACGCTGAGGGAGCTCGGTCGCGCCCGTGCTCGCGAGCATCTGCTCGAGCGTCTCGTCGGCGTCGAAGTCTTCGCGCGTGTAGACTTGCTCGGAGCCGTCGAGCAGGCGGAAGACGCGCTGAACTTCGGTGCGCTCCTCGACGCGATAGTACTCGGCGACGTAGACGACGGCGGGCGAGCACCAGTCGAAGTAGGTCTCTTGCACCTCCTTCGGCCAGCTCGTCGGGTCGTCGCCATACTCGTCGCGATACGCCTGCACCGTCATCGACGAGATGACGAAGCAGAAGCGCGCGTCGGACTTGTCCTGACGCTTCGCCTGAAGGTCGAAGAAGACCGACGTGTCGGCGTCGAAGATCGGCTCGATGCGAATGCGCTGCTGGTCGTTTTCCGGGTCGAGCTCGTCTTCGAGCACCGAGCGAAGACGCCACGCTCCGATCCCGCCCATCACGGCTTCTTCAAAGGCGTTGTCGTACGCCTCGTCGGCGACGGAGTCGTCCTCGTCGGCACGATAGAGCCCATCGCACACGTCGGCGAGACGGTCTTCGGCCCCGTCCTTCGCGACGAAGTCGACCGTGATTCGGTTCGCGCGGTACTCGGAGACGATGCGCTTCACCGCGATCGCGACCTTGTTCACCTCAAGGCGCGGCTTGTTCTCGAACTGCCTTTGCAGCGGGCCTTCCCACTGCGCGCCAGCGATCGCCGTGAAGCGTCGGTCCTCGAGACACTGCCGCCGCTCGTCTTGGAGCGCGCTTTGGATCTCGTCGAATTGCGCAAGCGCTTCTTGGTGGACGCGCGCGAGGCGCTCGGTCTTCGTCTCGGCCATGGCGGCGACGGTATCACTTCCGCCAAGCGTGCGCCACGGGGGCGACGTTCAGCGCGGGGGCAGGCTTCGCCGCAGCCGTGCGGCGCGCCGATTCGCAGGCGTAGCGAAGCGCGTCGATGACGTGGTTATCGCGGTCCTCAAGCACCGGAAGCACCGCGCCCGTGAGCGGGTCGGCCTTGTAGCTGTAGAGCGTGAGCTCGTCGATGAGGTGAACGCAGCGCGGGTGCACGACGATGTCGTGCGAGCGAAGCCACTCAACGCCCTCTTCGAGACTGCGCGGACCCTTCACCGCGCCCATGATCTTCGGGTAGCCGTTGCGGCGCATGTGCGAGATCGTCTCGGGCCTCGCCGAGTCGGCGACAATCGGCCAGCGCTCGGAGCCGGGCACCGTCGCGAAGAGGTCGGGCGTGTCGGCGATCTCGCACCCGACCATGTACGCCTCGTGGTCGACGTAGAGCGTGCGCCCGACGATGTGGCAACGCACGAGCACCGTCGGGTCAACGGCGAATCCCCAGTCGGCGCCGAAGCGCAGCACGGCATCCGCAGGCGCTTCGAACTCCTCGACGCGCCAGTTTTTGAAGACGCGCCGTTCGGAGTTGCGCAGGTACTCGCCTTCCCACACATGCCTGTACTTGTCGGGGTCGCGCTTGCGGTCGTACTCGAGCTCGGCGCGGAGGACGGCGGGGAACCAGGGGTTGTCGCCGTGGTTCACCGTGAGCAAGCGAGAGCGCGGCGGCGTCGTCGCCCCGCAGAACATCGCATCCACCGGGTCGGTTTCGAGACGCGGGTTCCACGAGAAGATGAGCTGCGAGCCCGGCTTGCGGATCGTCGGAATGAGCACGTCGAGCGAGCCCTGCGAGACGCTCTGCGCCTCTTCAATCCAGCACACGTCGATGCCTTCCATCGACTTCACCGAGTCGATGTTCGTGCGGAGGCCGACGAAGAGGAAGAGGCTCCCGTTCGACCCGCGAATCTCGGTGTCGGTCGACGTGAAGAACGCACGGAGGCCAGCGCGCTCGATCTCGTCGTCGAGCAGACGCTTCACCGAGTCTTTGATCGACTTCTGGATCTCGCGAGCGCAGAGGATGCGCAACGGCTTCTGAGCAGCGCGAAGCACGAGCGCGCTCGCGATGGAGCGAGACTTTCCGCCGCCACGTCCGCCGCGGACGGCGATGTTGCGCAGCGCTTCGTCGAAGAGCACCGAGGCCCACTCGGGGAGCTCGACGTTAGCCATCGGCCTTCTTCGTGACGAACGACACCGTAACCGCTGCTTGCAGTGGCGACGAGGCGTCGCCCGCGACCTCGAGCCGGTCGCCGTACTTCTTCGGGGCGAGCTTGCTCAAGAGCCACTTGCGGGTATCGACCTGGAGCCGGTGCTTCTGAATCCACCCGCTATCGACCTTGCCATCGGGGCCGAGCGGCGGCGGCTCGTCGGCGATGTCTGCGAGCTCTTGCGCCATGTTGGCCACGAACTCGTCTTTCGCGCGTGCGTACAGTTCAGTTTTCTGCGGGTCCGACGATGTCCAAAGGCTAAACGTCGCGAACGGAATCCCAAGCGTCTTGCACGCCTTGAACGCCGACATTCCGCCTTCCATCATCGAGATGACCTGAAGAAACTTTGCGTCTCGCTCTTCCGGCGTTCCGTGATGGCTC
>Ga0315903_10003825_pt1 | contig 20551 bp, 23 predicted proteins | sample LakEriMetagenome_7_FD_203524 | JGI IMG/M metagenome (GOLD analysis project Ga0315903, IMG submission 203524) | Freshwater fungal communities from buoy surface, Lake Erie, Ohio, United States - Buoy 2 MA119 | ecosystem: Environmental > Aquatic > Freshwater > Lake | place: USA: Lake Erie, Ohio... | reverse complement strand
CGCGTAGCTTACCCTGTAGCCATTCAATATTAGCCAAAAGATCGTAAGCCTGTGCTTTTAGTTCTTGTAGTTTGTCCATTTTTTTAAGGTATTAAGGTTAAATTTAATTGCGTACAAATATACTCATAAGCCGCTAAATTAACGTCGCCAGCTTGCCCCCACGCGGTATAGTCGTCGCCTGATATACTGGTATTACCTTGCGCCAAAGATTGCTTAGTTTCGCTACCCTCGCTATCGGTAGTAACGCTGCTAATAACCCAGTAAAACTGCGCATAGTTGCTCAAATTGTCGTTTACGATAGACGCGTCAATAAAATTGCCGCTGCTTGCTTGTCCGTTAGTCCAGATTTGAACTGGCTGAATTGAATATCCCATTATTTTATTTTTAAGTTACGATTGCTAATTTATACAAAGTACCGCCAACGTCTAGTTCAATATATTGTGTGGCGTCTAGTGCTACTGCTGCTGCTACGCGGCTGCCTAGTTTCCACTCTGCTGCTGTGCCAGTTGTAGGCGCTGCGGTTTTTATTGATCCAGCAAATTCAGCTTTGCTGGTATTTGTGTTAATATAAAACTGATTTGTGCCGCTTGAATTTTGTACAATAAAAGCGGGATCTTCGCCAGCAGTAGATTTTTCGGGCTTTAATCTTAAACTTTCGTTTTGATTTGTTCTAAAATCCCAATATTGCCTACTTGCTTGCTTTAATCGTAATTGTAAATTATCTGCAGTGTCCGCTTGATCAATTACTATATCATCGGTAAAATATCCAGTACCATTTACCTGTAATTTTTGCCCCGCGTCTGTTGTAGTGCCGATAAGAACGTTGCCACCACTTGTTATACGCATACGCGGGGTAGCACTTGTTTCAAATGATAATGCATCGGACGACGATAATATCGTTCCTGTAAAGCCACTTACATTTCTTTGTATAAAATTTATTTCAGTAGTATTTCCACTTGCTAATTTCAGTAAAGAATTATCAGCACCGCCAAAAGATATGCCACTTCCAGCTACTTGTAATATGTATGTTGGGTTAGATATTCCTATACCTACGTTTCCCCCACTGGTTAAACGCAATACCTCATTTTGAGCACCAGTGTTAGTAGTTGTAAAAAATGCTAAATCTTGATTACTTGCACTAGTATAGTATGTAGAATATATGCTTGATACTCCATTTGCATTGTAAATTTCTATACCGTTACCATTTGTAGAACTATCCCTAAAAGCACCTACTAATGTATTTGTTCCAGTACCCGTACTTTTAACCTCAAAAATTGAATTAGGGCTACTGGTATTTATTCCAACTCGTATATTAGCAGCGTCCCACGTCATTATTGGTGTACCTAGCGTACCGTCGTTTGTGGTATTTCTTGCAAAACTCCATTTATCGGCTGCGTCATTTTGTATCTGTCCATAGTAAGTACCAGTGCTGTTGAACACTATTTGTGCTAGTGGTCTATTACTGATATACATATAACCATTGATAGATATTTTTGCACCCACGTTTGTCGTAGTACCATAAAGGCTATTTCCAGCAAAGTAGTTTAGATCGCTTGCGCCCTCTTGATATATGCCCCAGCGGTTAGTATAAGTAACCGTTCCAGTTCCAGTCGTTTGATCGTTTATTAGTAGCGCATAGTTATTAGTTATATTTACTGCGCTACCTACGTTATCAGGAAAGCAAATACGAAGTCCAGCAAGGTGCGTAATAGTTCCTACTGCGCTACCGTTAAACGCATAGACACTACTAATCGCGCTAAATGCACGTACCGTCGTGCCTTGCGTCATTGTTAAAGTACCAGCGCCAGTAAAATTGATAGTCGTACTACCCTCTAGCCCCTGTCTGCCAGTATTGGCTACCGTAGTGCTACCGCCTAGCGTTAGGTTTAAATTACTATTAACTCCACCTATAGCCGCCAGCCCTACGTTTACTGCATTAGGTATAGTTAAATTGTGCTGTACCGCTACCCCTATTGCGTTACCACTACTGTACGTTTTGCTAGACAAAAAAGTAGCCTCATTACTGCTAGCTAGTACCTGTATAGCGTTGTTTGTTAGTACAGTATTGTGTAACTCAAAAAAGTTATTTCCAGCGTTATACTGATCGCCTATGCGCCATAGACCACTACCGCTACGCTGAAAAGCTAGCAAACTGTTAGCAGTAGCACTAGTGCTATTTAGCTGCACCATTATACCAGTACTATGAATATCTAGCGCTGCGCCTGGCGTTGCTGTAAAGATCCCTAAACCTGTGCTATTTATGTAAGCGACTGGTAAGCTGCTACCGTTATTTTGAACGTTAAAACGGTATCTAGTTTTATACGTTGCTGCCGCAGCGTCGATAGTTTCTACTGTTAGCTGCGTCGTTTTAAATGTACCCGCGTCGTCAGGCAGTTGCCAATGTACTCCAGTACCCATACCCACGCCAGCTGTGCCGCTAGATAAACTATGCTTAATTAGTAGCGGATACTGTCCAGCTGTAGTATTAGGCGTCGTTTCTTCAATAACAGCGCCATAGCCGCTACTGTTAGTTACGTTTTTAGCCCAAATAGCAGTCGCACTACTACCGCTACCAGCGTTAGTAGTGTAATTAGCATAGATCCCTATACCGTCAGTTTTTACTGCCTCTATCCTTGCACTAGGAACGTTACTGCCTACTCCTAAAAAACCGCTAGTATTATCCCACCACAAATTATTAGATCCGCCTATCGCTTGCGCGGCAGTCCAGTAGGCTACCTGAGTAGCAGCACCGGTACCGGTTACGGTACTAGATCCGGGACCGCCTATTAGATCCCACGTCGTACCGTTATCGCGGTAGATCTCGAATGTATCTATAGAAACAAATAGACGCCCTGTTTGCCCCGCAGCTGGACGGTTGGCAAACGTATTGCTATTTATACTAGGGCTGCCTAGTTGATTAAGTATATTAAAGTCTACAAACATTAAACGTAACGTTTAAAAATGACTGTTAATTGATTTACGCCAGTACCACTAAAATTGAACGAATAGACTTTAACGTTCATTTCGTTTTCGTTTCCTGTGATATTCCACGACTGGTTAGGCGTAAGTAAAAAACCGTCTACAGTTACATTTGAAGTACCCTGATTAACAAAGATTACGCTATTAGCGTTAGTATCTGTTTGGCTACTAGCGCTAAAAATCTTTGTTTCAGTTATGAATTTTTTACAGCTCATTTGCAGTCGTTTTGATCTTTTTTGTATAGATCGCGCATAGTTGTAGTATCAGGCTCGAAAGTCGTTTGATCTACAGTATTTGCTACTAGCTGCCTAGCTGTGCTGGCAGCGTCCATAGCGCTAGGCGCTTTCATTCCTGTTTTTTTCTTACGTAGTAACCACCACGCTAAATAAGCGCCACCGATTACCCATAGCCACGTCGTTTTTTTCATACGTTATTTTTTTAGCAAAGTACCTGATCGTCTCCAAAACTAGCACCGATACGAATAGTAGGCAAACCTTTAGCTAGTGTTTGAGTAACTGCTCTAGCTTGCTTTCTAGTAACTGTTTTAGTCTTAACTGCACGCTTTACAGCGGTAGCCTGTGCTTTTCTAGCTGCTTTTACTTGTGCTGGCTTTTTAGTAAATAGGTTGCTGATTAAATTAGTACCAGCGTCTATTAGGCTGGCTTTAGGCTTAACCGTAGCAGCCTCAAAGTCTGCCTCGAACTCTGCCTGTGTTTGTCTAATAGGCATATCTGCGGTTACCGTCGTTCTAGGACGACGACGCATAGATAGTAATAGTACAGCTGCGCCAGCTAGTAAAATTATTGGTAATGCTTTTTTCATTTCTTAGTTGATTTTATGATATATCCTGTAGCCCATACTGCCGCTACTCCTATTATTATCCATTTAGCAAAATTGCCAAACTTGCCAAAGCCTTGAAAAAGTGTATCGAAAGGCGTTTGTGCTTGCTGTTCTGCTAACTTTATTTCCTCGTCTACCGTTAAAACCCCTTGCTGTTCTAAGCGTTTTTTATCAAAAGCGCCACGCTCGTTTTTTACAGCGTAGTAGTTACCGTCCTTGCCTCTAAATGTAAAATACAGGTTAGTGCGTCCAGCGTACATAATACCGTACTGGCTTACGTAGGGCGCTGTAGGCGCTAAAAAACTATCTACTACCAAGCTGTAGCCTCTAGGTAGCTTATTAGATACAGGTTTAGCCTTGTCGCCCTGATTGTTAATATCAAAAACGCGATATAGATCTAGCGGGCGCGCTGCGGTTAAAGTTTTATCTAGTATCTGTCGTGCTGAATAAGTTGGCATATTTACATTTTTCTTAGCATACCTAATAACATACCTATTTGCATTTTAGGCAAACCAGCCAGCTTTTGTAGATCCTCAGGCGTTACCCCTTTACTAAATAACGTTTCTAGGGTTGCCTGTAGATCCTCAGCTGATACCGTACCCGCTACAGCCTGTACAGGCTCGCTAGGTACTGGCGGTATGTGCTGCGCTAGATCAGGCATAAATTTTGCAATAAGCCCCATAACTATAGGCGTATTTACTACCTCTAGTATCTGCTTTACGTTATTCATAACAGGGTTACCCGCTACGATACTATCGTCTGGCGACTCGTCCTCGTCCTCGTCTATTTCCGATATTCTGTCCTCGCGTAGCGCGCGCAGTTCGTTTAAGATCTGCGTATTTATTTCGTGCTGCTGCGGACTAATACCAGTATAACCCGCCATAACTGCCATACCCGCTGGACGCTCATTTATTACAAAAACCTTGCTAATAGAATTTTTTAGATCCTTGTCTTTATTGCTAAAAACGGATATAACGTAGTTTTCGTAGTCGTCAGGGGTAATATAACTAAGCGCTGTTTGCAGTCTTTCGTATCCGTCCTCTTTACTGTTTCCGTTATATTGATCGGTACAATTTTTAGGGGCTACGGTAAACCTGTAAATTTTCCACGCGGACTGATCCTGATCATTGTACCAGTTTAGTACCGCGTTAGCGTTTCGTAGTTGGGCTGTTGCTGGCATAGGTTTTTAGATATAGTAAACTCCAAAACAAAAACTAAAGTTTGCTGTATTTGCTGGTGCGCTTGCTATTTGTACGTATGACTTATCCCACGTGATTTTTTGTCCTGAGAACTCAGGTAGGCTACGAACGAAAGGCGCGCTAGGGCTGTTAGTAGCTTGCGTACGGATCAAAGATACCAGCGGTATGCGGTATAAATCCTGACGCTCGTTTGAGTACAGTACTAAATATGATTTCTGCATAATAGCAGCGGTAGGCAGCGCTACGTTATTAGGACTAACGGTAATACTATCTACTGCGAACGTTTCTAACGCCATTAACGCGGTATAACGCAATTTAGGTAGATCAGGAAAATTCCACTGTGTTTGAGTTTGTCCAGTACTTGCTACTCCAGGAACTAAAAGTTCAACCAGTTCGTACTTTGCGGCTTTAAATGCCATTTTGATTAAATTTTTCTTTTTTAAAATAAGGGCGGCAGCACTAGGCTGCCAGCCCTATTCCTATTAAAACCAACCCTGATAAATTAGCGTACAGGCGTTGAATTCTGCGCCAAGTGTCCACGTAAAATCAGGATCGCGCGGCTATTAGTTTGAATAGCAGCCATAGCGCTAGGCAGTTGCACCTGTAGTGTGTTCTGCTTAGATCCTACCAGTACCCACGCTGGCTCGATTGGATAGAAAGCGCTTTCGCCACCGTCTTGCTGATCTCTAAAAGCCTGTGTTTGAGCAGTAGTGTACGCGTTACCACCTTGCTGCTGCGGTACGCTGTAATGACGGTACAAATCGTAAGCTGGTACGATTTGACGGTTATTTACAGTCAAGGTAAGTGAACTGTTGTACCAGTTAAACAAACTGCTAGCTGCGTTAGTAGTAGAGAAAATATAGGGGTTAGGATATGTAGCCAGCTGAAAATCTACAGCAGTAGAAGAACTAGGCGCAGCTACAAAAAACCCTAATGAGCTAATAACGAAACTATCCTGAAGATTAAGACGCTGCTCTGTCGCAAAGCTAGTAGTATTGCTAGAAGATACGTCGTTTACCAGTACAGGAAACTGATAATTTGTGATAGAAGTAGACAAAGCTACCTCTAAACGAAGATAGGACTGAGAAAGTACTACCTGATTGGGGTTAAAACCCGCGTTTGCAAGCGCCTGTTTTGCTTTTTCATAAGCTAGGCGCGTTCCAACTGTTGATGCCATTTTTTTGGTTGCGTCATTCGTACTGCCTGACGCTGGGCGTTTTGTTTTTTAAATGTAGGTGAATACAGGTGAATAAGTTTTAGTACATATCGTCCTCGTCATATCCAGCCAGTACGCTAAGGTTGTCGCCAGCCATTACGCTATCCTCGCCCGCAATTACGCTAAGGTTATCAGGGATCTCGCCTACTGTTACAGGAAACTCCATAACGTCGTCAGCTTGTCCTAGTGCTGGTACGATACTACCAACTAGACCAGCACCACCAGCAGCGATCATACCGTTGCCGATTGCTTTACCCAAATCTCCCTTAATAATTTGTGGGAAAAAGATACCAGCGGCTACTACAGCGCCATTTTTGATACGCTCGTCGCCAATTGGTAATGCTCTTGCCACCATTTTACCAGCGATTGCGCCAGCGATAATACCTAAGGCTTGTGTTACTGTGCCTTTAGCCATAGCACCCATACGACGACGACCTGATCTGCGTCTGCGGGTACTTTTTTTACGTCTTGCCATTTTGTTTTTTTTTATGTGTGTTTGTTACGTCCTTGTTTACCAAAGTAGCTGATCTGCAAAATATCCAGCGCTGTATTTTATTTTTCTGTCGCCTCTGTGTCTTATTTTATACAACCGCTTACGCTGATCGGCTACCGCCTTTCCATATAATTTTAGGTAGCTAGGATAGTCTAAATATCCTCTAGCCCCTACACTCGTTAAATAATTTCCTTTTCTATCATATACATCTAGTTTTTTGCCTTTCCTAGTGCTAGGCTTAACAATTACTTTTAACCGTCTAGCCTGTGCCTTAGTATAGGGCGTTATTTTATACATTACAGGCTAAGAAGTTTTTTTAACTGCGTCTTTACTTTAGTCATTTCACGCTGTAATTTTCTAGCCTCTGATTTTTTCTTTTTTACTAATTTTTTAGCAGCCAAAATGCCGAATTTTTTTTGTAGCATTTTTACGCCACTACTTTTGATTGCACCGATACCGCTCATTACGCGGATATTTACGTTATGGCTTTTAGTATCTGTGTGCATTTCGCTGGTGCGCTTTCCTTTCTTAGCTTTTACTTTTGTAGGCGTAGCTTTTTTAACCGCCCCTACTCCAGCGCGTTTTTTACCGTAGCTAATAGCCCACGCCTGTTTAACTGCCTCAGCTTGCGTCAAGCTAGGGTTTTTCTTTCTTAGTTTTCCAGCCTCTTTTACTACCGCTTTAAATTTAGCGCGGGCTGCTTTTTGTTTTGCAGTCATTTTATTTCTTTCTAGTTAAAAAATATACTACAGCCGCCCCGCCAATTACTAGGGGTAAATAGTTCATTTTACCAGTAGCAGTAGCCTGTTTAAATTCAGGGGTACTGGTTACTTGCATAGTTGCTGGCGTTTCCTCAAAAACCTGATCCGAAACGTCAATATCTGTAGCCAGTTCTGCTGCCTTAGGCTCTAGCGCTTTTTTTGCTAGTTCTTGCGCTTTTGCGTTTACAGCGTCCTTACCGATCTGCACTAGTTCTGCTGGATCTATACCAATGCTACGCAGTACGTCTGCTACCTTAACTAACAATGGCGCAGCGGTAGCGGCTGCTGCCGCTGGTGCGGCTGGCGCTACTCCGATCATACCGTCGCCAAAAATTCTTTTTTTCTTAGATCCTTTTTCCCACGCTTTTTTAAGCGCCTCTAGCTTACCGCCCGCACCTTCCCAAAACGTGCGCAGTTTAGTGGGCTGTTTATCCCACGCAGCTGCTAACTTATTAGCCAGTCCAGCAAAGTTTAGCGTTACTAACAATAAGAAAGAATTTCGTACAGGGGCAGCGGCTACTTTTAGTACCACTCTAGCCCCTTTCTTTAGGACTTGTCCTGTCGTGCGTCCAGCAGCTTTGCGGGCGGCTTTTACCGTAGTTTTAGCCGCTTTTTTCTGCGCTGTAGTCGCAGCCGCTTTCTTTTGCTGCTTTGCAGCTTTTAGCGCTGCTTTCTGCGCTGGGGTAGCGCCAATGCCTGATATTTTGTAAACTGCCATTTTTTTATCTATTGCGTACGTGTACGGTTTTTTATAGTCAAAACTGCTAATAACTGGATCTATCCAAATTTCGCGGTCTGTGTTAGGATCTACTACGACAAAAACGTGCTGGGGCTGCCTGTCGAACGGTTTATAGCTTGCAAACCTAAAAGCAAAGGGTATGCCTAGATTTTGTAAGATACCCGCACTAAACAGGCTGTAGTGTTTACAGTCGCCCCTACCTAACGCCAGCAAACTAGCTGGACTGGTAACGGTCTGCCTGTTGCTACTTTCGATCCGATATTTTACGTTTTTGCGTAAAAAGTTATAGATCTTCCTAGCTACGTCGCGTTTTGATCCACCCGCAAAAAAAGAACTAATTTTAGCATAGTCGCTGACGTGTTCTCTATGCGCTTTTAGTAACGCCTCGATAATATCGCCAGTAGTCTGTTCCTCTACTATCTTGTCCGCTCTACCCTGATACGGATCTAGTAAACCCATTAACAGTTGCGCGTCCATTAAATAGTTTTCGTTTCGTTTACAGGATAGGTAATACCGTCTATATTAGCTGATCCTGTAAATGTAGCGCTTATATTTCCTACAGGCGTAGTTAATAACTCGCGCACACTACTAAAAACGCCAGTCGCACTAGGGCGCGCCTGTAGTTTTAGGATCGTTTCACTATTAGGCTGTATAACCTGATCGCCAAAAGCCGATACGTTAGCTACAAATTGATTATTGATAGACAGACTGCCGCTGATACTTTTAAAAGTAAGTCTACTGTTAGTGGGGTTTTGTACTGCTAGATCTATATTGATAACTGGCGCTAGTAAACCGCCACCGACGCGAACTGATCGCAGTAAAAAATTTGCTTTTTCGCTAAATCTGTAGCGGCTTAAAAAGTACAGCGCGGCTGCACCCCCTATGATCCAAAAGATCCGTTTCATTTTAACGGATCGCGGCTTTTTCTTAGTTCTGTTCGTTTGTCCTAACGAATATAACCTATTTACAAACTATGCAGTAAACGCAATTATCCACAAATTTGCAATTTTACTGTTTTCGTAGGGTATGTGGGCGCGTTTGTGCGCGCACACGCTACCCTACGAAGTTACAGAAAAAAATGTGAATAACCTACAAATCTGTAGTACTTTTTATACACATTCACCTGTATTCACCTACATTTCTAAAAAAACTGCACAATATCAGCCCGCTAGGGGCAAAAAAAAGCGCCCCACGTAGAAACGTAGGGCGTCCTTTACTTGCTTTGTGAAAACCTAAACTAACTGCTTATGATAGTAGCAAGATACTACTTTTTATTAAAATCGCCTATTAGCCACGTACGACGCTCAAATTTGCCCGATCCCTGATCGTACCAGTTAATATACCACGCGCCCAAATTGGCGCAAAATTGCCCAAATTTAACAGGGTTGCTGATATTGCGGTACTTTCTAGGGCGTAGCGTCTTAGGTTTAAAAAAAACTGTCGCGCTTTTTAGATCCTTTGCCATTTTTAACTATTTTCGTAGTGAATACAGGTGATTGCGGTTTAGTTCTGCGATCGTTTGTCCGTAGCCAGCCCGCGCCTCGCGCCTCAGCTGGCTACTTTGTTTTAGAACGGTAGATCGTCTATAGTTTCCTGATTGTTACTCATTGGCGGCATAGCAGCTGTAGTCTGTACAGCCTTAGGGTTTAGATCCGCTGGCTGCTGCTCTGTAAATAGCAAACGCAAATAATCGTTACCGCTTTTGCTTTTGTTAAGCCAGCCCGCTATACGGTACTGCTTACCGTCTAGGGTACAGTTTCCGCTGTAGTCAGGCTGCGTTTGCTTTTCTTTTTTGTTGCGGTATAGCGCACCGCTGTTTTTGTTTTCCATAGTTACTAGTGTTCAGTTTCGCCTGTTCCCGCGTTAAGGTTTTTTTACTTTTTTAGGTATCTCTAAAATTGGCTGCTGATACGGTAGCTGCTGCCAGCGTCCGTCGAAGTTCATTAACGCAATAGGATCGAACTCGTCGCTAGATCGCAAAAATTTAGGCTTTAGTACAAACTGCTTTGTATCTCTGTTTTTTTCTACGATCAGGGTAGACTGCGCCCACCTGTCCGTATTAGATCCTAAGTGTCCTAAACTTTCGCCCCCATTTTTGCCTAAATGCAGTACCCCGATCATAAGGATATTGTAAACTTTAGTTATACGCTTAAACCAGTTAGCCAGTAGCCTAGTTTCGCGCTCGTCGTTATAGTTTAGGCATAGATCCAGTAAACCGTCTACGACTATTACGCTACAGCTAGGCGTTTCAATTAAATAGGTTTCTATCATTTTGCGTATGCGACTAGGCATATCCTCGCGAAAGCTAAAAGCGTCTAGGCGCTCAGGTATAGAATTTTTGCCAGCAAAATCTTTGATCCTAGTCATTTGCCTGTGAAAATCGTACTGGCTACTTTCTGTATCAAAATAGGCTATTTTATCGCGATTAGTAGGGGTGCTTAGTTTGATCCCGAAAACGTCTTGAAAGGGCGGCACTAGCGCACTAGCGATCGTAGCAGCAGCGTAGGTGCTTTTACTCGCCTTAGGCTAGGGCAGCCCGCTATACACGCAGTAATTTTCTAGCGTTCCTATTACTTTGCTCTGTATTGTTAGTACTACTTGCTCTGCTTTAGGTATGTTAGTTGCGTCGTATTTGCGGGCTGCCAGTAATGTTTTGTAGTTCTGTTCGTTTGCCATTTTTTTAGTTCATATTCCAGTAGCTAGATAGCCATAGCATAAAAGATAGGACTACGAATAGCCAAAATTTAGGGCTATTCCACAATTTGTAAAATATCTTTTTCATTTTCTTTAGTTTTAGATAGTTCGTCTAATAATTGTTTAGCCGCTGATATTGCCGCCTGTACTGGCGTTACTGGCGTTCCTTTGTCTGCCAGCTTAGTAGTTTTAGCAATATCTAAAAAAGTAGGTAGCAGCTGCAAACTAAAATACTCTAGTTTATTCATACCCGCGATAGGGGCTACTAGTCGTCCTAAATTGTCCTGTGCTATTTGTGGTGGAAAGGCTGGCGCTTGATAGTTTGGGTTATCCATTTTGTAAAGTTTTTAAATGTTTGGGGTAAATACGCTATTTCTATTGCTATTAGTATGCTTACGCATAGCGGTAAGCAAAACAAATAGATCCATAGCAGTTCAGCTATGACTTTGATCGTTTTCATTGGCTAGACTTGTAAGGTTTACAATTTGCCGCTGGTACTCGTCTATACTGTCGCCTATTAGGTTTTTAATTTCCATTTCTAGGCTAAACGGTATTAGCAGCTGATCTAGTAAAATACGATCGCCAGTCCTAAACGTAATTTCTAGTTTTACGTCGATCTGGTATAAATGTTTGTACACAAATTGTAGGGTATTTACTTTACCCTGTAGGCGCTGTACGTGCGCTAGGATCTCTGCACGATCCTGTAGATAGTCTTGCATAGTGGTTTAGTTTAAATAAAAAAATCGTTTGTCGATACGAATTTATAGCAGTTTTGCTGATACTAACAAAAAAAACTTATTACACGTGTAATAATTTAAATAATTAAATACATAAAAATAGCCTACTAATTTTCTAGTAAGCTATTGCAAATAGGTAAAAATCAGGCTTTTACAGCTTGAAAATTATCTTTTATTTTTTAGTAGTATCAAAAAAAAAAGAAAGGGTAAAGCCCAAAATAGTGAAAACGGGTTAAACTTATTACTAAACTCGTTTAGTCTATTGATCCAGCCGCGTACAAAAACTGCGTATCTAGGCTGCGATCCTAGCGTAGTCTGTAGGTACTGCTTTCTGCGATCCTGATAGGCTTTAAACAGCCTACTAGTGTCTACAGCGTTTGCAGCTGTAATAGCTTGCGCGTTTGTAGTTACTGGACGTCCTATATCTGTTAGTGCGTCGCGTAAATGCCTATACGCTCTAGTGCTACCTGATCCCCACGCTGCCTCAGTCATAGCTAAGGCTATGCTATCAGGCAGCCTAGATCCGTTCACGTCGTTATAGTAGCGATAAATAAATCTAGCCGCCTCTGCGTCTGTTAGCTGTAAAAAGCGCTGGTAAGTTACTGGCGTAATGCCTAGACCAGCCGCCATAGTTTTAAACGTACAAAAAGTTACGCCCCTATTAGTGTGGACTTGTCCAGCACTAACGCATTTAGCGGCAGTATCTCTAGGATCTTTGCTTTGCTTGCCTTCCCATTTAAGGATATGCGCAATAAAGCTACTCCATTTATTGTCCGTTGCCTCGATCATAGCCCTGTCTTATCAAAATCTTTAGCTACGCCTAGTCCTAGACCTGTAGTAATAGCGGCTACGCCCTCTACGATAGATCCTTTAATGATTAAAGCTATCCCTGTTAGTACAGTTGTAAAGCCGAAAAACGTGGTTTTCCAGTTACGCGGTTTTTTTAGTTTCATACTTAAAATAATTTATAGCGTTATAGTAAAAAGTACCAGCAGCGATAGCAATAATGATAGCGCGATCCGTTTTAGATAGCTTAGGTTTAGTAGCGGCTATTAGTAAATAGGGCGCTATTAAAAATATATCTATCAGCCTGACGGTTTGCGTTTTCACTAGTCTTTAATTAAATGCTCTAGCAAAATATCTAGCTTAGTTTCCAGCCTAGTTAAACGCTGATCGTGATCGTCGTTTTTGCTAGCCTTGTCCTCTAGTGCTTTTACGCGCTGGTTAAGTACAGCCCACGACGCACCAGCACTAAAAATACTAGTTACTATTATCGCTATTACCTGACTGTCCATTTTCTTGCTGCTTTTTAGTTTCCTCAGCGATTGCCGCGTTAGTTTCGCGTAGCTTACCCTGTAGCCATTCAATATTAGCCAAAAGATCGTAAGCCTGTGCTTTTAGTTCTTGTAGTTTGTCCATTTTTTTAAGGTATTAAGGTTAAATTTAATTGCGTACAAATATACTCATAAGCCGCTAAATTAACGTCGCCAGCTTGCCCCCACGCGGTATAGTCGTCGCCTGATATACTGGTATTACCTTGCGCCAAAGATTGCTTAGTTTCGCTACCCTCGCTATCGGTAGTAACGCTGCTAATAACCCAGTAAAACTGCGCATAGTTGCTCAAATTGTCGTTTACGATAGACGCGTCAATAAAATTGCCGCTGCTTGCTTGTCCGTTAGTCCAGATTTGAACTGGCTGAATTGAATATCCCATTATTTTATTTTTAAGTTACGATTGCTAATTTATACAAAGTACCGCCAACGTCTAGTTCAATATATTGTGTGGCGTCTAGTGCTACTGCTGCTGCTACGCGGCTGCCTAGTTTCCACTCTGCTGCTGTGCCAGTTGTAGGCGCTGCGGTTTTTATTGATCCAGCAAATTCAGCTTTGCTGGTATTTGTGTTAATATAAAACTGATTTGTGCCGCTTGAATTTTGTACAATAAAAGCGGGATCTTCGCCAGCAGTAGATTTTTCGGGCTTTAATCTTAAACTTTCGTTTTGATTTGTTCTAAAATCCCAATATTGCCTACTTGCTTGCTTTAATCGTAATTGTAAATTATCTGCAGTGTCCGCTTGATCAATTACTATATCATCGGTAAAATATCCAGTACCATTTACCTGTAATTTTTGCCCCGCGTCTGTTGTAGTGCCGATAAGAACGTTGCCACCACTTGTTATACGCATACGCGGGGTAGCACTTGTTTCAAATGATAATGCATCGGACGACGATAATATCGTTCCTGTAAAGCCACTTACATTTCTTTGTATAAAATTTATTTCAGTAGTATTTCCACTTGCTAATTTCAGTAAAGAATTATCAGCACCGCCAAAAGATATGCCACTTCCAGCTACTTGTAATATGTATGTTGGGTTAGATATTCCTATACCTACGTTTCCCCCACTGGTTAAACGCAATACCTCATTTTGAGCACCAGTGTTAGTAGTTGTAAAAAATGCTAAATCTTGATTACTTGCACTAGTATAGTATGTAGAATATATGCTTGATACTCCATTTGCATTGTAAATTTCTATACCGTTACCATTTGTAGAACTATCCCTAAAAGCACCTACTAATGTATTTGTTCCAGTACCCGTACTTTTAACCTCAAAAATTGAATTAGGGCTACTGGTATTTATTCCAACTCGTATATTAGCAGCGTCCCACGTCATTATTGGTGTACCTAGCGTACCGTCGTTTGTGGTATTTCTTGCAAAACTCCATTTATCGGCTGCGTCATTTTGTATCTGTCCATAGTAAGTACCAGTGCTGTTGAACACTATTTGTGCTAGTGGTCTATTACTGATATACATATAACCATTGATAGATATTTTTGCACCCACGTTTGTCGTAGTACCATAAAGGCTATTTCCAGCAAAGTAGTTTAGATCGCTTGCGCCCTCTTGATATATGCCCCAGCGGTTAGTATAAGTAACCGTTCCAGTTCCAGTCGTTTGATCGTTTATTAGTAGCGCATAGTTATTAGTTATATTTACTGCGCTACCTACGTTATCAGGAAAGCAAATACGAAGTCCAGCAAGGTGCGTAATAGTTCCTACTGCGCTACCGTTAAACGCATAGACACTACTAATCGCGCTAAATGCACGTACCGTCGTGCCTTGCGTCATTGTTAAAGTACCAGCGCCAGTAAAATTGATAGTCGTACTACCCTCTAGCCCCTGTCTGCCAGTATTGGCTACCGTAGTGCTACCGCCTAGCGTTAGGTTTAAATTACTATTAACTCCACCTATAGCCGCCAGCCCTACGTTTACTGCATTAGGTATAGTTAAATTGTGCTGTACCGCTACCCCTATTGCGTTACCACTACTGTACGTTTTGCTAGACAAAAAAGTAGCCTCATTACTGCTAGCTAGTACCTGTATAGCGTTGTTTGTTAGTACAGTATTGTGTAACTCAAAAAAGTTATTTCCAGCGTTATACTGATCGCCTATGCGCCATAGACCACTACCGCTACGCTGAAAAGCTAGCAAACTGTTAGCAGTAGCACTAGTGCTATTTAGCTGCACCATTATACCAGTACTATGAATATCTAGCGCTGCGCCTGGCGTTGCTGTAAAGATCCCTAAACCTGTGCTATTTATGTAAGCGACTGGTAAGCTGCTACCGTTATTTTGAACGTTAAAACGGTATCTAGTTTTATACGTTGCTGCCGCAGCGTCGATAGTTTCTACTGTTAGCTGCGTCGTTTTAAATGTACCCGCGTCGTCAGGCAGTTGCCAATGTACTCCAGTACCCATACCCACGCCAGCTGTGCCGCTAGATAAACTATGCTTAATTAGTAGCGGATACTGTCCAGCTGTAGTATTAGGCGTCGTTTCTTCAATAACAGCGCCATAGCCGCTACTGTTAGTTACGTTTTTAGCCCAAATAGCAGTCGCACTACTACCGCTACCAGCGTTAGTAGTGTAATTAGCATAGATCCCTATACCGTCAGTTTTTACTGCCTCTATCCTTGCACTAGGAACGTTACTGCCTACTCCTAAAAAACCGCTAGTATTATCCCACCACAAATTATTAGATCCGCCTATCGCTTGCGCGGCAGTCCAGTAGGCTACCTGAGTAGCAGCACCGGTACCGGTTACGGTACTAGATCCGGGACCGCCTATTAGATCCCACGTCGTACCGTTATCGCGGTAGATCTCGAATGTATCTATAGAAACAAATAGACGCCCTGTTTGCCCCGCAGCTGGACGGTTGGCAAACGTATTGCTATTTATACTAGGGCTGCCTAGTTGATTAAGTATATTAAAGTCTACAAACATTAAACGTAACGTTTAAAAATGACTGTTAATTGATTTACGCCAGTACCACTAAAATTGAACGAATAGACTTTAACGTTCATTTCGTTTTCGTTTCCTGTGATATTCCACGACTGGTTAGGCGTAAGTAAAAAACCGTCTACAGTTACATTTGAAGTACCCTGATTAACAAAGATTACGCTATTAGCGTTAGTATCTGTTTGGCTACTAGCGCTAAAAATCTTTGTTTCAGTTATGAATTTTTTACAGCTCATTTGCAGTCGTTTTGATCTTTTTTGTATAGATCGCGCATAGTTGTAGTATCAGGCTCGAAAGTCGTTTGATCTACAGTATTTGCTACTAGCTGCCTAGCTGTGCTGGCAGCGTCCATAGCGCTAGGCGCTTTCATTCCTGTTTTTTTCTTACGTAGTAACCACCACGCTAAATAAGCGCCACCGATTACCCATAGCCACGTCGTTTTTTTCATACGTTATTTTTTTAGCAAAGTACCTGATCGTCTCCAAAACTAGCACCGATACGAATAGTAGGCAAACCTTTAGCTAGTGTTTGAGTAACTGCTCTAGCTTGCTTTCTAGTAACTGTTTTAGTCTTAACTGCACGCTTTACAGCGGTAGCCTGTGCTTTTCTAGCTGCTTTTACTTGTGCTGGCTTTTTAGTAAATAGGTTGCTGATTAAATTAGTACCAGCGTCTATTAGGCTGGCTTTAGGCTTAACCGTAGCAGCCTCAAAGTCTGCCTCGAACTCTGCCTGTGTTTGTCTAATAGGCATATCTGCGGTTACCGTCGTTCTAGGACGACGACGCATAGATAGTAATAGTACAGCTGCGCCAGCTAGTAAAATTATTGGTAATGCTTTTTTCATTTCTTAGTTGATTTTATGATATATCCTGTAGCCCATACTGCCGCTACTCCTATTATTATCCATTTAGCAAAATTGCCAAACTTGCCAAAGCCTTGAAAAAGTGTATCGAAAGGCGTTTGTGCTTGCTGTTCTGCTAACTTTATTTCCTCGTCTACCGTTAAAACCCCTTGCTGTTCTAAGCGTTTTTTATCAAAAGCGCCACGCTCGTTTTTTACAGCGTAGTAGTTACCGTCCTTGCCTCTAAATGTAAAATACAGGTTAGTGCGTCCAGCGTACATAATACCGTACTGGCTTACGTAGGGCGCTGTAGGCGCTAAAAAACTATCTACTACCAAGCTGTAGCCTCTAGGTAGCTTATTAGATACAGGTTTAGCCTTGTCGCCCTGATTGTTAATATCAAAAACGCGATATAGATCTAGCGGGCGCGCTGCGGTTAAAGTTTTATCTAGTATCTGTCGTGCTGAATAAGTTGGCATATTTACATTTTTCTTAGCATACCTAATAACATACCTATTTGCATTTTAGGCAAACCAGCCAGCTTTTGTAGATCCTCAGGCGTTACCCCTTTACTAAATAACGTTTCTAGGGTTGCCTGTAGATCCTCAGCTGATACCGTACCCGCTACAGCCTGTACAGGCTCGCTAGGTACTGGCGGTATGTGCTGCGCTAGATCAGGCATAAATTTTGCAATAAGCCCCATAACTATAGGCGTATTTACTACCTCTAGTATCTGCTTTACGTTATTCATAACAGGGTTACCCGCTACGATACTATCGTCTGGCGACTCGTCCTCGTCCTCGTCTATTTCCGATATTCTGTCCTCGCGTAGCGCGCGCAGTTCGTTTAAGATCTGCGTATTTATTTCGTGCTGCTGCGGACTAATACCAGTATAACCCGCCATAACTGCCATACCCGCTGGACGCTCATTTATTACAAAAACCTTGCTAATAGAATTTTTTAGATCCTTGTCTTTATTGCTAAAAACGGATATAACGTAGTTTTCGTAGTCGTCAGGGGTAATATAACTAAGCGCTGTTTGCAGTCTTTCGTATCCGTCCTCTTTACTGTTTCCGTTATATTGATCGGTACAATTTTTAGGGGCTACGGTAAACCTGTAAATTTTCCACGCGGACTGATCCTGATCATTGTACCAGTTTAGTACCGCGTTAGCGTTTCGTAGTTGGGCTGTTGCTGGCATAGGTTTTTAGATATAGTAAACTCCAAAACAAAAACTAAAGTTTGCTGTATTTGCTGGTGCGCTTGCTATTTGTACGTATGACTTATCCCACGTGATTTTTTGTCCTGAGAACTCAGGTAGGCTACGAACGAAAGGCGCGCTAGGGCTGTTAGTAGCTTGCGTACGGATCAAAGATACCAGCGGTATGCGGTATAAATCCTGACGCTCGTTTGAGTACAGTACTAAATATGATTTCTGCATAATAGCAGCGGTAGGCAGCGCTACGTTATTAGGACTAACGGTAATACTATCTACTGCGAACGTTTCTAACGCCATTAACGCGGTATAACGCAATTTAGGTAGATCAGGAAAATTCCACTGTGTTTGAGTTTGTCCAGTACTTGCTACTCCAGGAACTAAAAGTTCAACCAGTTCGTACTTTGCGGCTTTAAATGCCATTTTGATTAAATTTTTCTTTTTTAAAATAAGGGCGGCAGCACTAGGCTGCCAGCCCTATTCCTATTAAAACCAACCCTGATAAATTAGCGTACAGGCGTTGAATTCTGCGCCAAGTGTCCACGTAAAATCAGGATCGCGCGGCTATTAGTTTGAATAGCAGCCATAGCGCTAGGCAGTTGCACCTGTAGTGTGTTCTGCTTAGATCCTACCAGTACCCACGCTGGCTCGATTGGATAGAAACCGCTTTCGCCACCGTCTTGCTGATCTCTAAAAGCCTGTGTTTGCGCAGTAGTGTAAGCGTTTCCACCTTGCTGCTGCGGTACGCTGTAATGACGATACAAATCGTAAGCTGGTACGATTTGACGGTTATTTACAGTCAAAGTAAGTGAACTGTTATACCAGTTAAATAAACTGCTAGCTGCGTTAGTGGTAGAGAAAATATAGGGGTTAGGATAAGTAGCCAGCTGAAAATCTACAGCTGTAGATGAACTAGGCGCAGCTACAAAGAAACCTAATGAGCTAATAACGAAACTGTCCTGAAGATTAAGACGCTGCTCTGTCGCAAAGCTAGTAGTATTGCTAGAAGATACGTCATTTACCAGTACAGGAAACTGATAATTTGTGATAGAAGTAGACAAGGCTACCTCTAAACGAAGATAGGACTGTGATAGTACTACCTGATTGGGGTTAAAACCCGCGTTTGCAAGCGCCTGTTTTGCTTTTTCATAAGCTAGGCGCGTTCCAACTGTTGATGCCATTTTTTTAGTTGCGTCATTCGTACTGCCTGACGCTGGGCGTTTTGTTTTTTAAATGTAGGTGAATACAGGTGAATAAGTTTTAGTACATATCGTCCTCGTCATATCCAGCCAGTACACTAAGGTTGTCGCCAGCCATTACGCTATCCTCGCCCGCAATTACGCTAAGGTTGTCGGGGATCTCGCCTACTGTTACAGGAAACTCCATAACGTCGTCAGCTTGTCCTAGTGCTGGTACGATACTACCAACTAGACCAGCACCACCAGCAGCGATCATACCGTTGCCGATTGCTTTACCCAAATCTCCCTTAATAATTTGTGGGAAAAAGATACCAGCGGCTACTACAGCGCCATTTTTGATACGCTCGTCTCCGATTGGTAACGCTCTTGCCACCATTTTACCAGCGATTGCGCCAGCGATAATACCTAAGGCTTGTGTTACTGTGCCTTTAGCCATAGCACCCATACGACGACTAGATCTGCGTCTGCGGGTACTTTTTTTACGTCTTGCCATTTTTGTTTTTTTTATGTTTGTTTGTTACGTCCTTGTTTACCAAAGTAGCTGATCTGCAAAATATCCAGCGCTGTATTTTATTTTTCTGTCGCCTCTGTGTCTTATTTTATACAACCGCCTACGCTGATCGGCTACCGCCTTTCCATATAATTTTAGGTAGCTAGGATAGTCTAAATATCCTCTAGCCCCTACACTTGTTAAATAATTTCCTTTTCTATCATATACGTCTAGTTTTTTGCCTTTCCTAGTGCTAGGCTTAACAATTACTTTTAACCGTCTAGCCTGTGCCTTAGTATAGGGCGTTATTATATACATTACAGGCTAAGAAGTTTTTTTAACTGCGTTTTTACTTTCGTCATTTCACGCTGTAATTTTCTAGCCTCTGATTTCTTTTTTTTCATAAGTTTTTTCGCAGCCAAAATGCCGAACTTTTTTTGCAGCATTTTTACGCCACTACTTTTGATCGCACCGATACCGCTAACCACGCGGATATTTACGTTATGGCTTTTAGTATCTGTGTGCATTTCGCTGGTGCGCTTTCCTTTCTTAGCTTTTACTTTAGTAGGCGTAGCTTTTTTAGCAGCACCTACGCCAGCGCGTTTTTTACCGTAACTAATAGCCCACGCCTGTTTAACAGCCTCAGCTTGCGTAAGACTAGGGTTTTTCTTTCTAAGTTTTCCAGCCTCTTTTACTACCGCTTTAAATTTAGCGCGGGCTGCTTTTTGTTTTGCAGTCATTTTATTTCTTTCTAGTTAAAAAATATACTACAGCCGCCCCGCCAATTACTAGGGGTAAATAGTTCATTTTACCAGTAGCAGTAGCCTGTTTAAATTCAGGGGTACTGGTT